>ERZ808240.940-NODE-940-length-36956-cov-5.024173_pt1 | contig 36956 bp, 52 predicted proteins | sample MGYA00521084_ERZ808240 | MGnify/ENA primary metagenome ERZ808240 (study PRJEB31516, sample SAMN03275571) | gut metagenome | biome: mammalia-associated habitat; material: feces | host: Papio cynocephalus | place: Kenya | collected 2012-08-06 ... | reverse complement strand
TATCCGCTATCAAGTAGATGTTTACCTATAGTTTTATCTGCATTATCATAATCTAAATTTAATAAATCTACTGACTGTCGCAATTCCGTTAAAGCATCCTTTTGTTCAAATTTTTTTTTAAGCTCCCTGTTCTCTCTTTCGAGGTTCCAGCATCTCACTTCCCATTCTTCCCTTGTCATGTCCGACTACTCCTTACAATTACAGTATTATTACATACCTTATTACATACATTATTACATACCTTATGGTGACTTAATAGCTATTTTGTAGTATATTTATATGTGATTAAGCCTTGCACGCCTCTTGTCCTAATGCGAACCCAGCGAGGCTATTTTTTTGTTTAAAGCAAGTTACAAGCAAGTTACGAGCAAGTTAAAAAGGCGACTTCATGGCGACTTCATGTTATACTATTTACGGATTAACGATAGAAATTATCCGCTGACAGTAACTCCAACTGTGATTCGCCTTTATTAATAGCCATTTAAGCAATCAATGTTATACTTGATTCATGGAAATTAAAGGGTTAAGGGATTTCATAAAAAATTATGAACATGGTGTATACAATTTTACACATGATGGTAAATGTTCACGCTGCGGGAACTGCTGTTCTAACATACTGCCTTTGTCTACTGATGAAATAAAGAAAATAGCAAGATACAAGAAAAAACATCATCTGAAGGACATGAGCTATAGAGATGATATTGACTTCAATATGGTATGTCCATTCCTGGACAAGAAAAACATGGTATGTACGATATATGAGATAAGACCGCTGATCTGTAGTGACTTCATTTGCAACAAGAGACAGCCAGATATAGATAAAGAGCGTGAATATATGTATCATACAAGAAAAGCCGTATACATGAGGGAGGAATTCTTCAAATGATAGAAAAAGAAAGAAAAGAAGAATGCCTTGCCATGTACGATGAATGGCTTTCAAGCGGAATGAAGCAATGGAAGTTCATGGTAAAAAAAGGAAAGCGTGACGAAAACGGCTATAGCAATGTACACAAGATGCAGATAGGCAGAATGTTGTACAATATGAAGAAATACAAAGAGGAAAAGAATGGAAGATTATCAGAAAAGAATGATTGATGAATTTAATGAACTTGCAGTAAAAATAAAAAAATTATCTGATAAGCTTCAAGATCCTGATTTCATTAAAAAGATAGGAGAAGATAAGAAAACTCTTTTATTTGCACAGCTAGGAGCAATGGATTCATATTATAATATTCTATTAGAAAGAATAAGACTTGAAGATATAAAAACAGAAAAGATTTTATTTGGGTAATTAAACGGTCTTATCTGGGTAGAAAATTAAGCAAGCTTTAATATAACGGTGCTATCATCATTTCCCATAACACACAACGGAGCATAATATTATGGGAATGACTGAAAAAGAAAGCCTTATAAATTCACTTACAATCGAGCTTGCAGAAAGTTACAACATAAATGTAAAAAAATTACATGCAAAGATAGAAACCATATTGCAGGACTATCATGTCACAATTTCAGACGAGAGATTCAAGGGAGAAAATCTCACTACAGAATACCTAATGGGAAAATTCAAGGCAGCAAAGCTTGCATCCGGAATGTCGCCAAAGACTCTCCAGCAGTATGAGATAGCAGTAATGAAGGTAGAGCAATACACTTCAAAACGTCTTTCAGACATTGAATGTGATGACATAAACCACTTTTTCCTTGAATATTCTAAAAAGGCAAGCGATGTCACAGTAAGGGGAAAATATCATCTCCTGAGTTCAATCTATACATATCTGTACGAAAGAAAATACATTCCATACAATCCTATGGCACTTGTAGATCCTCCAAAGGTTACAATCGTATACAAGAAACCTCTTACGGAGTTCAGTCTTGAAATGATAAAAAAATCATGCGAATCAATTCCTGTAGGAAAGGAATCTGTAAGAGACATGGCTTTAATACACTTCTTTGTTTCAACCGGATGCCGAGTATCAGAAGTTGCAAACATAAAGATAAAAGACCTGGATTTGACAAACCATTTCTGCAAGGTAATGGGAAAGGGAAAGAAAGAAAGGGTGGTAGTGCTTACTGACAGGGCGACATACAGAATAATGGAATACCTAAAGACAAGGAAGCACAATTCACCTGATGAACCACTGTTCGCAAGAATAAGGGGAACAGACGAGCATCCGATGACAAGTGACGGAATATCAAGGATAGTAGAGAAGCTCAGGAACATGACTGGAGAAAGCAAGCTTACATGCCATACATTCAGACGGTACTATGCTACTGAACTTAGAAAGAGGAATGTAAGTGTACAGATGATAGCAAAGTCACTTGGACATGCAAACCTTGGACAGATAAACAGGTATTCTCTTTTCAGCAACAATGAAATGATAGAAGAATTAAGACACGCAAGCTGAAATATTGAAAATAAGTCCATTTAAGTTGACGATATGGAAAATGTAGTATATATTATTTTCCATGACTTACATGGATAGAATTAAGATGGCTTTGATAGCCAAAGACATGACACAGAAGGAACTTGCAGCAAGAGTAGGAATAAGGGAAGCTACTATATGCAGGTATTTTGCAAGTACAAGGATAATCAGGAGCGACATTCTTAAAAAGATAGCCGACTGCCTTGAATTGTCTACAGACTACATACTTGATACAAAAGCATGGAGAATGACACACAGTAAATGACTGCGTTGCAGTTAAAATATATTTTATGATTGTTGTAACTTAAATATAAGCTACAAGAAAAGTAGAATGTAGTAATGGGGATAGGACTGTACCGTAAAAAAGTACAGTCCGTTTTTTTCAAAAGGAGATTTGAATGGAAGATGTAGACGCACATAAGGCTTATAATGATGTAGACGAAATGTGCATTAAATATTTCAAGGGAATGTCACTTAATCAGGCATCAGCAGAGATAGCACTTCTTATGGCAAGGATATATGGTTCCGAGCCTAGGACTACAAGAAAAAAGGTTTACAAATACATAATAGGACTTTCAGAAAAGTTTCTTGAAGGAGCTGGAAAATGATAGACAAGGCTTTGCTTGAACATTTTTCCGTAAAGGTTAGTGAAATGCTGAAGGACTATGATCCGGAAGAAAGTGCAAACATTCTTGCGGTAGCACTGATAGACCAGCTCTGCAAGGAATGTCCTGAAAAGGCATTTGCGGTAAAGGCACTGAAGATATTCTATGAAAAGGCAAGACTGTACATAGACAATGTGTATTGCAACCTTTATGAGAGAGTAAGATACGAAAGGGATAGGGCTGGAATAAAATGATGACAGACAGGGAAACACTTACAGAGATATGCACCCAGATGAAGAACCTTATAAGCGAGAAATGCACTTCACAGTCTGATGTTGAATTTGCATTCAATTCCATACTGTACCTTACATATTCAAAGGATGAAGATGGAACTGAATTCGACAAGCTGAAGGCATTCTATAACAATGCAAGACAATTCTTTACGGTAGCAAGAGTATTAAAGGACATAAAGAAATAAAAAAATAACGGAGAGATGAATATGATTGAGATAATAAATGATGACTGTAGGAATGTAATTAAAAACATAGATAAATCAAAATCTATAATAGTTACAGACCCACCATTCAATATCGGATATCATTATGGTACTTATGCTGATAATCTTCCTGAACAAGAATATTATGATATGTTAAGGGAAATACTTGTTGATGTACCAAGTGCTGTCATACATTATCCTGAAAGCTTATATAAGATTGCTATTGCATTAAATGAAGCTCCACAAAAAGTAGTTACATGGTGTTATAATTCAAATACTGCAAAACAATATCGTGATATTGCTTTTTTCAAAATAAAACCTGATTTTACTAAAGTAAAACAGCCATATAAAAATCCTAATGACAAAAGAATAAAAGAAAGGATTGCAAAGGGATGTATGGGTGGGCGTTTGTATGATTGGTGGAATATAAACCAGGTAAAGAATGTTTCTTCAGTAAAGACAAAACATCCTTGTCAGATGCCATTACAGGTAATGCTTAACATAATAGGCATATTGCCTAAAGGATATACAATAGTAGACCCATTCTGTGGAAGCGGTACTACTGGAGTAGCATGTAAGATTTTGAAAAGGGATTTTATTGGAATAGAAATAGACAAGGAATATTATGAAATTTCAAAAAATAGAATTGAAGAAACAGAAATAGACGAAAAACAACTTGAACTATTTGAAATATGAATGTATTTACAAAATGCTATAACACTAAAGAGGAGAGAATTGAAATGCTAGTAGACCTTAACAGCCTTGCGTCTTATTGTCATAAGATTGCACATCGCAGGGCAATGAATGAAAGTGACTGTTCGATTGATTCGCTTGAACTTCTAAAGCATTGTGCAGGAGAAGTAATAGAGGCAACAGAGGCTTTTGCAAACAAGGATAAGAAACCGGCTGAATTTGCAGGTGAATTATGCGATGTAATTACATGCTGCATGATACTGCTGGACAAGCACTGTTTCGATGTGACCAACTGTCTTTACAATACGATTTCAAAGAATGCAAAGCGGGCTGGATATGATGGAATGAAGGGAATTAGTGACAGGATATAATTAGCATATTGTCATAAAAAATGACAGATTTATTATTTATATCCAAACATATTGGCACTATCGTTTTATTGTGCTATATTGTCATCGTTGCCTGATAGATTGACCGTCTTTCAGTCAGCTCCGTTTGAAATAAGACCCCATGCAGGAAGCATGGGGATTTTTTTTAGTATTCTGTCATACGCATGAGCCGTATAAGCCTTGCAATGGTCAGCTCTTTTTCAATCATCTTTCTTTCACGCCATATCACATCATATATAGACGAGCGATATAGTACCCTAGCTGATATGTCATGATCCGTACGGTCATAGCATCTTCTTGCGATAAGTTCTCCCAGCATTGTACCATTCATGTATTTTACTATCTCAAACTCATTGTGTTTGTCGAATGTATAGCATACAAGTGCATAGCATGGCTTGTGCTTACGCCTTACAAACGCATCAGATTCCTTTATTCCGTTTATCGTGCATTTCAATTTACTGTCTCCCTAACATCTGTAATTATTCCATGACGATACCTTGCAACCTTTTTTCTATATTCCATGTCCATTGCCTTTTTAAGTGCGTTTATACGCTCTATGTCTTTCATTGCAGATTCTTTTTCTTCTGTCACTGAAATTATGTTTGCAGTAACATGGTCATTCAAAGGTCTCCTGATGAAGCACTGGGCGAATGTCCTTATGTGTCTTTCGAGTGAACCATCCTCAAAATAAGGCAATGCACAGTATTTTGCACTGATTGAAAGATTTGATGTCTGAAACTCTACTACAGCCCATTTTTCTACTACTGACTGCATGGCGTATTCATAAGCCTGCCTTATCTGCCTTTCATTGATATATACTTCCATGATGTATCTCCTATGTTTACCATTATATCATGAAAACATTTAAATAAAAAAAACCCTCACAGGAGAAAATGATTAAAGCCTGTGAGGGAAAACATCTTTAGGAGGTATGTCTTTGCATTCCGCAATTACAATAATATTCCATATATGTGGAAAAAATCAACTAAATAAAGATATATGATAAGATATACTGCAAATGAAATAGTAAAGCGGGCTGAACAGCTTGCGGACTTACAGAACTCCGATTTTATAGGAGATGATGAAAAGGCTTATCTTCTGAATGAGGCGTGGACAGGCATATATCAGAAGATTATAGAATCCAACTCAAAACAGTGGCTCAAGAGGATAACCGTAACTGACGGAATGAGGCTCCCTGGAGACCTTTATCAGATTTCATCAGTCTACGCTGGCAATCCTGATTCTCCAGTGATGAAGGGATATGACGGATACGAAATAGAAAACAAGCGGATAAGGCTGCACTTCTCTACTGCAAATGTAGTGTATCTTGAGTATTATCCTGTACCTGAAACAATAAACTTCAAGACTGATGACAAGTACGAAGTACATCCGCTTTCAAAGCCTGTAATCTTTACAAACGAAGATAACTATATTGGTGAAGATAACAATATTTACATAGATGGTATTGCAAGGGCAGCTTACAAAACTGATACAGCAAGAATATCTGTAAGAAATGGAAGCATAGGTGTAGGATATACTTCTTATAAACAGACAGAGACTGTAAAATTACTTTCAACAAAATTTTATGATCTTAAAGGGAATCTTGTAATAAGCAGAGATATAAGTGACGGTCCATTGTATATAATTGGTGACACAATACAATATGATAAAGTTGTAGGAAGCGGATATATTGACAACTGTATTGCTCTTATAAGTGATACAAATGAACATGTAATGTATCAGATTGTAATGCAATTATCATATTATGATGAAAAAAACGTTAACAGAAAAATTGAAATATATGATATAAATGGAAATAAGATCTCTCCACTTGTAGGTAGTACTGTTACAGAAGATAAAATTGTATGCAGTTTATACTGTCGTGATGACGGATTATATTTTATGACACGAGATGCACTGTCTACTGAAATAGATAATTTCCTTACAAGATGTAGGGGAGACATTACGGAAAGATTCTCTACTACACCTTATGAACCACTTTGTTTTGTAGATGACAGGCATATATTGAGCCGTATAATAACAGCAGATGACAGTTCTAAGTACAGGTATTATCTCATAGGATATGGACCAGATACAAAGTTCGACTATCCAAACAACATCTACTATACATTGCTTGCGTATACACTTGCTGTATCATTCAAGATAAAGCAGCAGGGGGATACTGCGGCACTTTCAGCAAAGCTTGAGGAAGCATGGCAGAGATTCTATGCATCCGTTACAAATGACTCAAACTCAACATACAGGATAAGGAATGTAAACGGAGGAAGCATGTTATGGTTGTAAAAGACAATACGATAGAAAGCATAAACGCCGCACTTGTAGCGATTGAAAAGAGAATAATTGCGATAGAGGCAAGACTTAAAAAGGCAGGATACTGATGTCATTAAACAACAACATAAAGAAAATAGATCTTGAAGCATTCTCAGACCTTTCTATGTACAATCAGGATGTACATGACTATGAAGGTTTCTGCAAGATTAACTCACTGTTTCTTAACAAGCGACTTAATGCATGGAAAAGAAGAAAGCTTGATAACAACGAGTTTTATACAGGATACAAATATGCAATAGATTTCCAGGACTACAAGTATGTAAAAAAGGAAACTGATGGAACTGTAACATACGAAAAGGAATATTTTACAAATACTGATGACTTTGCAATCTACAAGTCAACTGATACTGAAAATCCTATAATGCAGTTCTCAAGAAATGCATACAAGATGGAAGCCATTGATTCTGTTCCTACTACTGGAGTAAAGAAGGTATCTGCAATCACTACGAGTGGAGCCATAGAGAATTCAAACGGAAACTTAATCATAAACAGGATTTCAGTAGACCAGACTTATGCAAGATGCTGGGTAATCGATATTTCTGATGAAAAGAAACTCTATATTGCTTTTACAAAGAATGACAATGAGGCACTTGCAGCCAACAGAAAAAAGTCACTGGACATATATTCTTATAATACTACTACAAAGGAATCAAATAAGATTTTTTCTGAGATAGTTGAAAGTGACAGTCATAGTATAATACTCGATAGGTTTTTTGTAGGATATGACAATATAGTATATCTTGATGAAAGCGGTAACATAAAAGTAAGTGATTCAAAATACATATCTGTAGCAGGATTGCCAGGAGAAGTATCTACAGAATCGCTTAGTGCAGGTGATGTAAAAAGCAATGCAGGATTTTACATTCAATGTTTAAGTTATGACTCTGACAAAGACGAAATATCAAAGGAAATAGAAAAAACTTATTCAAAGACAGTTGATGTTACATCTGAAGAAATTGGTACAAAATCATATATATTTCCATATTCTATCAATGAACTTGTAAGTTTTGTTAATGGTAAATCATATAATGATAAAGGTTCTATAGATGCAGGAAAAATTTTTTTATTATCTCAAAAGGATATTTCATCAAAAGCTACATTTAATGAATCAGACAGTACCATATCTACAATATATAACCATTATTATAGAATGATTTTTGTAGATTATACTGCTACGACGACTTCTACATATTCTGTAGATGTATTCAAGATAAGCAACTATAGTCTAAAATGTGGTAAATTTGCAGTAAACTTTGTTTCAAACACAGTAGAGTCTATTTCACATGATTTTAAGAAGCTTGTATATGTTTCTGATACCAATATCTATTATGATGATGACAACATCTATTTTACATCTGATGGAACCATATATAGGATATACATTGAAAAGATAGACTATCCTGATTTACTTAATGTAATAAATGCAAACTATCTCATATTCAATACTACAGAATATGCAAACGCATATTGTATAAACAGTTCTGGTGACATGTCATTCTGTTCTTGTGATGACTGGAACATGCGTTTCACATTCATGACTAAGAAAGATTATTCTATGGCACAGATACCTGTAGAGTCATGCATGAATTATAACTGGATTAGTTCAAAGACATTTGTCCAGATGTCGGCACAATACTCAGCACAGACAATGTATGTATCAACTACTTCTGACGGAAAGAGTACTGATCCTAATGGTGTTGAACTTGTATTTGCAGATTATGACTACATGATGCATGGAAAGTACAGATACTTCAAGGCTGGAGTAAGATATGATGGTGGATTGAGCAGCGAAGGTAAGACTCTTGAAATGGGAGTACCTAAGTTTGATGTATATTTCTATACTACGATACCGACAGGATCAGAAACTCAGTCAATGTACAAGCAGGGATATTTTACACTTGAACAGGACTCAAGCGGAAATGACTATGTAAAATTCACAATACAGCAGGACACTTCAGTACAGTATGTTTCTGGTACACAGTATGATGTTCCTCCATTGCTTTTATGTAATTATATATACAACAATGACAATGATATATATGTAATTACAAACAAGAATGTATATACACTTTCTAAGTTCAATTCAAGCACAATAACAATACTTGCATTGTGTTATGTTTATGACCCTAGTACTATAGTATCAAAAGGTTCTACTATATTCTATATAAATGGAAGTGCCTATATTTACGATTCAAGTTCAAACAGAATTTCATATGTAAATGCAGTAACAGATGAAAAAACTGCTACAGCTACTTCATTCTGTGCAGATACAAGCATGTTCAGTTATATAGGTTACAATCCATTAATGGCATTGTTTTTCTGTAGCTTCGACCATGGAATATATGCTTTCCAGGGTGATAATACATTTACAAGACTTGCAACCATTGAAAGATACAACATAAAGTATTCTGGAACTGTAAAATCAAGATCTAATACTGAAATAACAAACTCATGTAGTGCAACATCTATACCGAGCATAGGTCTTACTCTTATAAATCTTACTACTGCATTGGGAGTAATATATAACAATCAGTTCTGTATAATAGATATTGGTGAAACAATAAATGAACTCAACTCAAGTAATGTTGATGTATCAAAAGGAACATTTACAGTCAACAATCGTGAGTACAGCATTATTGCAGACAACATAAACGGTGATATAGAAACTGTTCCTGTAGAAATAGAAACTGAATTCTACGGAGACCCTAATACAATGAACAATACTGTAAACGATACTGTATATATTACAGTATATAACAAGCTTGTACTTGATAAGGGTACTGTAGAGTTACAGACATACGCATTGCAGGATGGGGAAATCGTAAAGGGAAAGGTTCGTACAATTACACTGTATAGGACAGACTTCAACAGCTACAATGCAATGCTCATAAAGTATCAGCCAGACATACAGGAAGCAAGAGGCATAAAGTATTACATAAAGTCAGACTTTGACATAACTGACATAAAGATTGATACACAGCCAACTTCAGTAACACAGTCAAAGATAAGACGATAACTAAATTATTATAAGGAGCGATAAATGTCAGCACCATCATACAGTTCTGCCAATTATGATTCGGCAGCAAGCAAATACAAGGAACTGCTTGAACAGTACACAGGCGAAGCTGGAATGAAAGCAGCTTCACAGTCAGCAAGAAACAATGCAGCGGCAGATTATGAGAAGAGCCAAGCTGCTGCATACAGGGCAAATCTTGCAAGCGGAATGAACGCAGGACAGGCTGCAAGACTTGCACAGAATACTGCTGCGTCAAACTATGACAACAGCTATTCTACAAACTATTCAAATGCAAGTGCAATGAACAATGCAAAGCTCTCAGGATATAACAGTCTTGTAAGCTCAGCACAGAAACAGGATGAAAACCAGTATAATGCAAAGAAAGATACTTATGCTTCAAATATGGGATTAGTTGGAAATGTCCTAAAGGCTGGAGCAGATTTGGGAAGTGCTGCAATAAAGAAGTGAGGTTCGTAATGTTTGACAGTGAAATGTTGAAGAAGATATATGGAGACAAGTGCGATGACAGAATGGTTTCGCACTTCAAGGTAATAGAGGACAGCAAGCCTACAGTAGCAATCGTGGAAAAGCACAGTGAAAATCCGATGGATGCAATACTTGCAAAGCTTGATGAAATAACTGCAAGGCTCGAAAAAGTGGAGGGCAGAATAAATGGCTAAAAGTCTTACAAAGCAGGCAGACGATATTAGAAAGTCAGAACTCAGTGGAACAGTAGGAATGGGAAAGTCATCATCTGATGAAGAAAAGAAAGATGAAACTCCAGCAGAAAATAAAGAACCTACTGTAGAAAAAAAAGATGAAGAACCAACAGAAAAGAAAAATGAAACTGTTGTAGAAAAGAAAGATAAGGAACCATGGTATAAGAAATTCAAGACATTCCCAAATACTTCTATTGTAGTTCCTGAAGATGAAAAATTATATCCTAAATTCATAAAGGCTTTGAAACAGCCTAAAAAGGAAGAGCCAATATCTGATAAAGAAAAAGACCTCAACGATACTGTAACAAAGTATAATCCTGAAAAGGATGCACTTGACCCACAGAAAAATGCTAATGAATTTGAAAAGGAAAGGGAAGCTGAAAACAAGAAGAACATTGAAAAGGCAGAAAACACTCCTGTAAAGTTGCCTAACGGAATGGCTGATACAATAGCAAATGCAAAGCCAGGAGATTATTTCTTTGATTCTGATGGAACAAAGCATGTAATAACCCAGGATGACATCAACCTTTGCAAAGAAACACTCAAAGAAAACCACGAAAACGAAATTGACAAGTTCTATACAGATCCTGAACAGGATGCTAAAGACGAAGAAGCAGAAAAAAAATCGATAGATAAATCTTCTGAAGAAACTCCTAAAGAAGAAGAAACAAAGGAAGAAGAAAAGCCATCTGAAGAAAAGCCATCTGAAGAAAAGCCATCTGCACCAGAACCATCTGAAAAGGAAAAGAAACAGATTGATAAGGAACTCAAGGACTTCGACAAACATGGCGAAAAACTTGAGAAAGAATATTACAAGGAAGAAGAAAAGAAGCAGAGGAAAGAGGAAGCAGAAGCAAAGAAAGCTGCAAAGAAAGCAGAGAATGAAAAGCTTTACAAGGAATGGCTCAAGAATCCTAACAAAAATGTATTAAGTTACATTTTCAGCAAGAATGGCGTACCTGTAAGCTCAAAGGTACTTGCAGGACTTGGAATGCTTGCAGGCATTGGAGGAGCTGGAGCAGAAGGTGCAGCCAGTGGCATTCGTGGAACACCTACATATACAAAGCCTAATACTGCATTGGCTGATGAACTTGCAAAGCAGAATGAAACTGCAAAGACTATGATTAACAATGTACTCAATGCTGAAAACAATGAGGAAGTTGCAAGACAGGAAAGAAAGAGCATAATCGAGTCAAACCCATATCTCAAGAACCTTACTGACGAACAGAAGGAACAGATTGCAAACAGTATGCTTGTAAACAATCCTGAAAGCAAGGAAGCATTAATTAACAAATATTTCAAGGATGAAAATCTCACAGAAGAACAGAAAGACGATATATATAGGTCTTATGTGCAGACTCTGTCATCTTACAAAGCAGGACAGGAACAGAGAGCAAACGAACTTGCAAATCAGACTTTGCAACAGCAGAATATAAGGGATAAATATGCGAATGTAAATGAACTGATGAAAGAATCTACAAAATTTGCTGATGCAATCAAAGATTTAGATGCATTAAAAATTAAAACTTCAGTAGATACAAAAGAAAGATTTGCTGATATTGCTTCAAAAAATCTTAATGCTCTCAAAGGTATAATTACAAAACAGAATTTAAGTACAGAAAATCTGAATTTAAGAGGAGGATTTAACAAAAGTGGTTCTGATAATGTTTCAGGTGACAAACTTGAAGGTTTGGAAGATGTTTCAGGATTTAATATTGCAAAACTTTTTGGTCTTTCATTTGATGCAGATGGAGGATTAAGATTCAGCCAGAGCGAATCTAAAGATGGAATACTTACAGATGAAAAAGGTGATTATAATTACAAGAAAATACTTTCAGCTGTAAAGAAAGATGAAGAATCTGTTCAGGGAATGGTAGATGAATTCAATAGAATAATAGACAATCAGATGAAAATGTATCAGAGGTATTATGATGTAGCAGATGAAGCTGCAAGAAATGCTGAAGCAGAATATTCAAGAATGACAGGAAAACTGTTTACTCCACAGGCTACAACTAAGGTAAATGACGGAGTAATCGAGCCAAACGGAAGCGAGCAGATACTCGTAAGGGGTAACGGTGAAAATGTAGAGCTTAATCCCTCTGACACTGTTGTTGCCGTAAAGAATCCTGATGACATCTTCAAGCTTTTGGGATATGGCGGAACACCTATAAACAAGGATTTCGACTATTACATCAACCTCATGAGGAATGCATAATGTTGCCTATTAACTTAGATTTGAGAGATTATCTTGCAAAGGCAAGTGAGGAAGGACTCAAGCAGAAGGCAGAGAATACAGCAATGCGTACAGCTTGCAGTCAGCAGAGTCTTGCCAATGATCTTGTAGCTAGGTCTATTCCCAGCAATCCAAACGCTGGACAGATAGTACAGGCTCCGGCATCGAAGTAAAAAAAAAGGCATGGTGCAAACGAGAGAGGCGTAATACACCATGCCAAAATGAGTTCTTGTAAGTCAATTATATTACCTGATTTGTCATAAATCAACTAAATATAGGTATAACTATGGAACGCAAGAACAAACTTACAAAGCCTGAAGTCATAGAAAGGGTAAATGACCTCTTGAATACAAATCAGACTAAGCTTGCAAAGTATCAGCGTAGCTACGCACTTTACAACCAGAGTCCGCTTGTAGACCTGAAGGGAAGAAGCCCTATCACAGTAGGCTATCAGGATGACATATATAGCGACGAGACAAATCCGCCAAAATTAAATGTAATAAAGTCATGCGTAGACTCTCTTGTGTCAAAGATTACTACTGCACATTGCAGACCGTTTGTTAATGCCGTAAAGGGCAGTTTCAAGACAATCCAGGTATGCAAGCAGTTGCAGGTATTCTTTGACTATTACTTTGACGAGAATTCTATACAGGACAAAATCGTACAGGCATTACAGTCAGCTTGTATCTTCGATACAGGATATGTATATATCGATGAAGATGACGGCAGCGTAAAGAACATAATGCCATGGAATGTATACACCAGACCTACAGAACAGAAAAACTTTAAGAGTGTATACATTGAATTCCCTAACATCTCACTGGACATGCTCAAGGACAGTGACTATAAGCTTGTAAAACAGCCTGAACAGAAAGGACTGTATACAAATCTTGGTTACTTCTACGATTCTGTCAGTCACACAAAGGCTACACTTATCAACAGACAGATAAGGGATATAAAGACGGTAGACTTTGATGTGATGCCTATAGTTCCTATCTACTATACATCTCCTATCATCGGAAATACTACACTGTCTATTACAGATATGCTGAAGGGCATACAAAAAACGATAGACTCACTGATGAAGAAGATTGCAGAGGCATCAGAACTCAATCCGGCAATGTCCGTATTTGTACCTAATGCAAGCAACATAAAGATTTCACAGCTCAACAATCAGATTGGAAACATCGTACAGTATTCGAGTCCTGACGGTTCTGTTCCTATGACTGTAAACACTCCAAATTTTATTGGAGCACAATACATGCAGACGGTAAACGAGCTTACTGAAAAGGCTTTCAACATAGTCGGCATATCACAGCTTTCGGCACAGGGAAAGAAACCGCAGGGATTGGACAGCGGTGTGGCACTTGCTACGCAGAATGACATTGAGTCAGACCGTTTCCAGGTTCTGCTGGACCAGTACATAAAGATGTTTACTGATATTGCGAGAATGGCAGTAAAGGTATTCTCAAAGCAGAAGGACATAATAGAGCCGTCAAGATATGCATTGAGGCTTAAGTGGGGTGATGTTGAAAAAGAGTATACCAAAATGCGTATTCAGTTTAGTGCCGCAGATTCTCTGTCAAAAGACCCTAGCGAAAAGCTCAAGCAGTTGCAGACACTTGCACAGGCAGGAATCATACCAGCTACACAGATTGCGTCACTCCTTGAACTCCCTGACATCAACAGAGGCTACAGTGTAGCAAACAACAGCTATAATGCAACCATGACCGTAATTGACTCATGCATTTACGATGACAAGTACGACATCCCTGATTACATCCCATTCCAGATGATTAAGGAACAGATTGTAAACATGGAACTGTCATTGAAGGCAGCACAGGGCGATACGGAAGATAATGAAGATGACATTGCAAAGCTCATGAAGCTCTATGAGATTGTAGAGGAAAGGGAAACCACCTTGAATGAGAATGCAATGCAGGAACAGACGATGGAGCAGGATGTGGCACTGGACAACCAGTACTCACCACAGAACAATCCACGACTTGAAAGCGGAACTGAGAACGACCTTACTCAGAACAACAATGCAAAGGCTACGCCATATCAGACTGATGTGGTTAATCAGAAAGAGATTTCACCAGGCAGTAATGTCGGATTGAATCAAAATAACTAAATATATACAAGGAACCTATTATGGATGAACAGTTTATAAATTCGGTAAAAGAAACACTCATTTTTCTGGTAGAGCAGGAAAGGCTTCGTGGTGAAGAAGTAAAGGCACTCAATGAAAAGATTGAGGCAGTAAACTCTACACTCATGGACAGCGTAATCAATCCTGGACTCGAAGCATACGAAAACGGCAGATATGAGGATTTCAAGGGCAAGTATGGTGAAAGGCTTTCCAAATTTGACAATATCCTTAAGAACACACAGAACGACCCTGACTACGACACAGTAAGACAGACCTATGACGGAATGTCTGAACTGAACGGCACCGAAGGTTTCGATGAAGGAGCCTATGTAGATGATGTTGAGGCAAAGCTCAATGAATTCTGCACAAATGTAAAGAAGGCTCTTGGCATTTCCGAAGATACACCGATTGAAGTAAAGCAGGATGCAGACGGAACAACAGAAGTAAAGGCTGATGAAAACGGAGACGGAACTGCTGAAACTACGGTTACAGAAACTACAGAAACTACAGCGGAGCCAAAGGTAGAGGAAAAAAAAGATAAGAAACGGAAGTCATGGCTAGACGATGCAGCCGAATACCTTAAATACATAAAATAATTTTTTCATAAGGAGAAAAAATAAATGGCAGATTTTGCTAATGAAATTTCAAATGATGCATTTGCATTTGGTTCAAATGACATTAATACAATGCTCAAGACATACTATGCAAAGGAAGGAGTTGAAAATCTTCTCTATCGTAACGACCCACTCTTGAAGATGATCAAGAAGGAACAGGTAGAAGGAAAGACAGCTAACTTCACAGCCCTTTACAGCAAGGGTGGTGCAGTTGCAGCAAACTACATTAAGATGAAGAATCTTTCTCTTAATGGACTCAAGGCTGCTGAATTCGCAGTTACTCCAGGTCAGCTTTTCAGCGGATGTGTATTTGATGCAAAGGAAATTGCAGCAAGCAAGTCAATGCGTGGTGCATACATCAACATTGCACAGGCTAAGTTCTTCGCTGCAACAGAATCTTTCCGCAAGACACTTGCAGTAGCACTGTATGGTACAGGTTATGGTGAAATCTATCAGCTTGATGGAACTGAAACAACAACAATCGGAACATCTTCAAGCGGTAGCACAACATTTACACTCCCACAGTATGCAGTAATGTCTCTTGATGTAGGTTCATCACTTGATTTCTGTTCAGCACTCGGAACAGTTTCAGACACAGCAGTCGTAGAAAAAATCGATGGAACATCAGTCACAGTTGGAAAGGGTACAGGTGTAACACTTTCATCTGGTAACTATGTATGTCTTTCAGGATGTTCTAACGGAACAGGAAAGCCTCTCCTCCCAATGGGTCTTGCAGGATGGCTCCCAAAGTCAATCACTTCTGCAAATGATTCATTCTTCGGAGTAACAAGATCTACAGCTAGAGACCGTCTTGCAGGTACATACATTCAGGCTCTTGCAACAGATCCAGTAACAGGAAGTGCAGAAGCAAAGTATGCTACAATCCAGCGTGGTATTCTTGCACTTCGCCGTATGGGTTCACTCTGCGACATGATCGTAATGAACGATGAAGATTATGCTGCAATGGCTCGTGAAATCGAGAATAAGACTACATTCCAGAAGGTAGACGGTGGAAAGAAGGGCAAGGCAACTGTAGGTTACAGCGGATTCGGTTTCGCAGTATCTACAAACTGGCTTGATAATGTAATCGATTCACCATACTGTCCAAAGGGAACTGCATACATTCTCTCAAGCGATACAGTACAGCTCTGGACATTCAGTAACACAAGCAAGATTGCAGATGGTATTGTAGACAATGAACCTGGAAAGCCTGATGTAACAGCAGATGACCCATCAGCTCTTCCATACAAGCTCCTCGTTGATAACCTTATCAGCGTACAGCCTGGACAGGAATCTATTGACGGTCCAGCTACACTTGCAAGCCTTAACTTCTATGGTTCATTTGTAATCACAAATCCTAGCGTTAACGGCGTAGTAACATTGAACTAATCTAGATTAGAGTCAGCAGTTTATAGTAACAAGCATTGCCCTATCGGAGAAATCCGGTAGGGCTTTTTCAAATGGAGCGGAACATGTTGGAAAAGATAAAGGAATTCTTTGAGACAAAGACGGTAAAGATTGTAGAAGCAGTAATCATCGCAATGGGTTCGGCTGGACTCATAATCGGCGGTCTTGCTGTTGATACAGTTGAAAAGATACCTACCATTACGGCAGGAATCGTAGTTGCAATCGAGGCACTGATTACATTCATACAGGGTCTTACTACTAAGAAAAAGGAGTAACATGCGTAGACCTTATGATTGGAATCAGATTGTAAAGGACAATGAAACTGATGTAGAAGCAGTAGACGGTGATATTGTTGAATTCATCGGCGGATATGCGTTTCTTCTGCAACGAAAATGCGACATAAATAATATCGTCGTATACAAGACTGCTGATTATGGCGTTACATGCTTGCAGGCTTTCAAAATGTTTCGTGATTACATAAAGTCACTTGGAATAACCCACATAAGGATAGAGGGAAACACAAGACGATACGGATTCCTTGCAAAGGCTTTTCCTTATGACTCAATCCTTAAAGACCTGAACCGTAAAGACAGGAACATATACTATGTCAGACTCTCGTAAACTGAAATCAACTAAGCTATGGATAACCGTATGGGGTATAGGACTGATAAGCTACATTGTAATAGCATGTCGTACTGAATTTCTTAGAATAGCTGAACTGCTTTGTTCATTGCCTTTGAGCTATGTGGTAGCCAATGTAGCCCAGAAAGCCATTTACAGGAAAAAAAACGATGGGGAGAGAAATGAATGCGAAAATTAAAAAGCTTCTTGTTGCCATTGGCGGTGCTATTATTGCCGCCTTGTCATTCTTATGCGGAAAAAACCTACACCGTAACGGAAAGTCAGATGCAGAGGCTGAGGATGCTATCAGCGGACTACACGACTCTACAGAAAGAGTACAGAAGCTTGCAGGAGAAGTGCGAGGAGCTTCAGACGAAGTGCGACAGCTTGGAGAGCGAATTGGCGAGTCTACAGACAAGCTTGGATCTGCAAACGAGGAATTTGCAAGAATCCTTGATGAAATCGAGGCGACAGGGCACAGTGATGACGATAGCCTGTAGCACAGGCGGAATACTTGTTGGAAGCGGACTTACCCTTTTGATAAAACAGTAGTATACTTTAATTGTAATTTTAGTGTTCGGAAATTACACAACATCTTGAACGGTTTTCCGGAACGACGGAGCACTCCGTCGGAGACAACACCGAAGTGACGGAACCTTGCAGCCATGGATCTAATCCTTGACTGCATTTTTTTTTGATAGTATCATTTTACTGTCGGAATGATTTGTACAAGCGCATCCAAAAGCACGCATTTTATTTCGGCATTACAGGTTCCAGGGGTGGAACTTAATTAGACCGTTGATGCCGTTGACACCAGCGGTCTTTTTTTGTATCATCAAATCAAGTTATTCTGTAGATTGTGTGATTTGCAGATTGTGTGTTCGGACAGACTTGTGCTGTCCTTTTTTTTTATGTATAATTGCATGTGATTAAGTAAAGCTTTTAAAGCCCTCAATCTCCTTTGACCGCAAGTGTAACTCTCACCCTTGAACCTTTATACGCTTGCGGTCTTTTTGTTTTTACTGTATATTCTAACCAGCCATTTGCGACTGGCTGTTAACCTATGACCATGCAATTACCCTCAGAGTTGCGTGGTCTTTTTTTTTGATGTATACTTCAGATACTGTTATCTTTGAAAGATCTCGAATCCTTGGACTCATTATGCCGTTGGCATGTGAGTCCTTTTTTTGTATAATAGTCATGTTTTTTGAATTCTTTAACAGTAATCCCGCTTACTGCCGTTGGCAAGGCGGGATTTTTGATTTATGATTGAATAATAAATCCTTCGGTTTAAATATAATGTGACCGCTTACTGCCGTTGGCAAGGCGGTCATTTTTATTGTATAATGTGGTACAGATTGAAGAAAACTTACTCTTGTCGAATTTAGCCCATGATGCCGTTGGCACTGTGGGCTTTTTGTTGTATAATACAAGCATTGATAGTTTTTATAAGTTTCATAATGATTTCAGCCTGTCATATTGCCGTATGACAGGTTGTTTTTTTTATAAATAATGCTATACTCGTATTGTAAAGCTTCTTTCATATTTTTTTGCATAAAAAAAATTGTACCTTCCCCCATGGCAAAAGTCTTGTTATGGGGTTCTTTTTTTGATATAGTCTAGCAATCGTCTATCAATCATGATGGCGAATAAAAGAATAGCTGTTATGACATTGTATCCCTTGTGCCGTTGACATGAGGGATATTTTTTTATATCATCGTCTCAGACTAGAACAACCCTCTCACTTCGTGAGATGCCGTATACATCCAATACATGTGTACGGCTTTTTTTTATTTCCGGAAAAAAATCGATGGCTCAAGCTTAATTAAATCTTCATGATGATTTATAATTATCTTGAAGGAGATTTCAGCATGTACAAGATACCTGAGATTATAGTGCCTATACCTGGATACGATGGAGTGTATACAATATCAGACAAGGGAATCGTAAGAAAGCATGGCGAAGTGATGAAGCCTTACCACAATAAAGGCAACGACTGTCATCTTAAAATCAAGCTTACAAGAAACGGAGACAGAAAGGCGTTTTATATACACCAGCTTGTAGCAAGTGTTTTCATCCCTAACCCTGGTATGCTTCCTGAAGTAAACCACAAGGACCATGATCCGGAAAACAACTCGGTTACAAACCTTGAATGGGTAAGCCATAAGGATAACTGTGTGGATGCAGCAGGATACAGGGCGATGAAAAGGCGTTTTGAATGCCCTAACCTTGAACTGTTCTGAATAATAAGTAATCTATAAAAAAAACGATAGACCATCATAAAAGCCCTTGGAACAGTCCGAAACCGTTTAGGCGTGAAATTACACCAAAAACGCAATCGGATTGATTCTAGGGGCTTTCTCGTTGCTATAACAGGCTATTTCAGTACAATCCATACATACTCTTTCAGAAGCTCCTTTATGGATCCGGCTGATGATGTGTAGTATTCGTTTTCCCTGAAACTGTTTCTGACAAATTCGCTTTTTTCCTTGGTGCCCATTCCTTCCATTTCAAACTCAAGGTCGAACTGCAACCGGCGTCTTGTAAGCTTTCCTGGGTTTCCATTGTAGCCTCTGTTGGTTGCTGTACGCTCCGGCAGATCGTCTGGGTCAATTCCTTGATTCCTCCAGTATTGCCTACGCCGTCGCTCTATGATCTTAGCCTTGTGCTCCATGTAGTACTTGTGGTCATGCTCCTGCCTGTGCCTTAATAATTCTTCTTCGGATAGTTTCTGCCTCATACAATCTCCTTGAAATAAGTATATCAGAAAAAAATCGATAGATGGAAAAAAATCGATAGGGTAGGACTATGTTTTTTTAGGGCGGGACCATGGCTTGGAGTGGGTCGGCGGCTCTCCTGGACCTGGACAATTGAAGTACACTTTTTGCCCATTGACACAAAAGGCGGACACTGGACCACGCCACGACACCAGCAGCAGCCCATGGATCCCTATAGGTGTCATAGAGTGGCACCATGATTAAAACATGGTCTAAACCTTGCTATCAGTCGTATATATAGAAAGAAACCGATAAAAGGCTGTGGATAACTCGAAACGGATTTTAAAGCATATAATAGAAGAAACTTGAAATGTCTATTTTTTATTTTTTCAACTGTATTTCAATAAAGCTAAAGCCTTGAACTGTAACAAGATAAGACGGTGCGGCTATAGCACATTGGAGAAATAAAACTCCATATATCAATTCCACCAAGGTACGAAATCCGGATACCGTAAACCTACCCACTAATAATATAGATATAAATAATATTTGTAGCACCAATTTAACACTAAAAGTTAAGAACTGTGGATAACTGGCTTTTACTTGATCCATGGGCTAAGGCTGCAATCCTGGTATCAAAAAAATATTTTATCTTTTTTTCTGTAAATCTATTGACTAAACGGATAATAAGCTATATATTAGAGTCATCAAGGGCAAACAAAGCCCAGTAATGAACTAATAGGTAGGTAATGAATTATGAGAAAGCTTGAAGAAGAAATGGTTAGTGCAATCGTAAACCGCTATACATGGCATGGAACAAACACCACCGTAAAGATTGAATACAATTCAGAACATGACTTTAATGAGGCTTTTGTGTACCTTTGGGGAAACCTTATTGCAAAGGTTAACAACTGCGGCGTGTGGATGTCGTCGGCTGGATGGTCTACAACTACCACCAGATCCCGCCTTTCTGCAATCGCAGAAGCTTGTTATGTAAATGGTCGTGTTACTACTTTAGGCGGATATATGCACATTGCAAGCGGTAAAGATGAACTTTACGACCTTTCCGGCGACAAGCTTGTAAAGGTAGCATAAAAATAAAAAAAATCTTTTATAGGGTATTGACTAAACGGTCAATATCCTATATATTATAACCATCAGGAACGCCAGTTCCTGGGTAATGAAATATAGGATGGTAATGAAATGGAATACTTATCTACAACAGAAAAAGCAAAAAAATTAAGAGAATACTACAAATCAAATCTTGGACTTACAAGGAATGATGTTTCAGTCACCAAACGCCATGAGGGCTGCATTGGTGTTGAAATGAAGAAAGCTTTCCCTAAAGAAACCATGGATAAGATCTACTACAAGGCAAAGAGTTTTGAAAGTGTAGACTATGACGAATACACAAACGAAATTTTAGCTGGCGGAAATGAATTTGTCTTTGTATACACTTCTGAAGGATACAATTATTTCCCTAGATAAATAAAAACATCAGGGCTTTAAGCCCTGGTTAATGGAGGTTAACATGAGTAATACATCAATAGTTGAAGGCAAGGCTATACATTGTTTTGGTGACAACGGCGATACAATCGTATTGATTGAAAATGAAGTAAAAGAAAAATCTTTTATTCTGTCTATAGATTTTTCTGATGTTCAAATGCCCATAACATTAGGAACTACCTATAGGATTATAGGACACCTGGAAAGCGAAATGATACAGCTTGAACATGGGCAAATGCTGGTTAATCGCATTATTGCGGATCATGTGGAGGCAATCAAATGAATGATAAATACTTACCTTGCAAAATGTTTGATAACTGTCTATGTATAAAATATAGGGATTACATAGAAGTGTATGATTATCAAAATAAATTACTTGGATCTATTCAGAGTAACAATATAAATGAGGACTGGGAATTAATATGCAGCGGACATAATCCCATAAATGAAAAGTGGGAGGATGGAAACGGCAATACATGTAACCTGGAGGGATGGAAATGACATATTGGCGTGTAGGCGGATTGCAAGAGAATGGAAATACCTATACATGGCTTTTTGAAACAAAAAAGGAAGCTTTACTTTTTTGGCAGTTAAACAGGGCTGTATGTTATCCTCCAGAAGCTGCCTGGTCTAGACTTTCGGAAAGGATAAAACAATTTGAGGAAAAATTAAAGGAATGTAAAAAGGTTAAGCCTTTGAATAAAAAATTTGTTCCCTGGGATGACCTGGAAACATGATATAATCTAGGGCATGCAAACTGAAAGTGAAGTATTAAAGGATTGTATGCTACTGTTACGCCGTATGGGCTTTTTCGTATGGCGTAACAATACCGGCTGCGTAAAGCAGGGTAGCCGGTTTATTAAGTTCGGGCTGAAAGGTTCACCCGACATTATCGGATTTACGCCTAAAGGTATTTTTATCGGCGTAGAATGTAAAAAAGAAAAAGGCGGAATAGTTTCTGAAGATCAGAGGCTATTCCTGGAGAGACTTAGACAGGATGGGGGTATAGCCATTGTGGCTCACTCCTCCAGCGAACTAAAAAAGGAGCTTGATAAATATGTTTAGCATTAAAATACACAATAAGGGTTTAGGACTCATAGATAACTATGACGGTATATGCTTCGACGGATACGATCTATCATTTGAAGGTGATGTAAACTACACTTTCACAACAGAAGGCATAAAGGCTTTGCCTTTCTATGGTGCATTGTATAACGGAAAAACTTATAGCGAACTTTTGAAATGTAACAATAAATTCTTTCTTAGTGTAATGGGCTACAAGTTCTATACAGAGTGTGACGGCTTCCCTGGATCTGCTGCTACAATGATTGATAATAAGGTTTCTATTGCTCTTTCTTATGCCTTTTTCCAGCGTAATAAAGACGACCTTTATTATACAATCAATAATGTACCGGATGTTGGTATATACAATGTATATATATCTAACGAACTTCAAACGGCTTTGGTTCCTGGAACATTTGCAGGGCTTACCGCCATGGGCGTGGTTGATACTATAAGCGGAAAGCTTAAAGGCATTCTTGATTTAAATCCTAATGAAGTCATAGAAAAAGGTTATGAACTTATAAAAGACCCTACAAAGGTATATGACATTCTGACTGATGTTGAAACAATATCATTTGACGATGATAGAATAAATGAATGGATAAAGGAGGAATAAAAAATGAAATGCAGCGAAACGCTTGATAAAATCGCTCCAGCCATGGTAAAGGTTACTGAAAAACTGCACAATCTTTACCCTGGTGCAAAGGGATATAGCTATACTTATGTAACACTTGCCGATGTCATCGACGAACTTAAATTGGTTTTACCTGGTCTTGGTTTGTCTTACATGCAGTTTCCTAGTGAGTCGCCAAATGGCGAAAGCATAGCACTTGAAACAATAGTCATGCATGAGTCCGGTCAATACATTTCAGAAGTATCTACATTCCCTTTGACAAATCTCAAAGGCGGTAACGATACACAAATGGCTGGATCTGCCATTACATACGGAAGAAGGTATGCTTTAATGGCGGTATTCGGTATCGCTGGAGACAAGGATCTAGACGGTACAATAAGCATTGAAGAAATGAAAGCTACTCTTATGGAAAATGATGGTACTTTAAGACCGGATGTCAATGAGGCTATAAAGGCGGCTCTGGCATCAACTGATGAAACTTTAATCAGAGGAACTTACTATAGGGTAGTAAAATACATAAAGGCAGTAAACGCACAACAGAAGGTTAACAGAAATGAACGACATTGAAACATTAAACGCAAATATAAAAGGACTCAAGGATACTGAAAACATTGAGGCACTGAAGAACTTTACAGTAGAAAAACTTAATACATACCCTATAGGGCAATACAAGGATCTGAAGGCTGCAAAGGCTGACAGGGCGGAAGTAAACAAGGGCTTGAAGATGGTACAGGACGCCAGAAAGGAATATACACGCCAGTACCTGGAGGCTGTAGAGTCTAATATTGACTCACTCAAGTATATTGAGAAGTCAATGAAAGATGTTTCTGATATAATCGGTGTCGATGTAAAACGCCTTGAATACCCTGGCAGGCTTGCAAGGTATGAGGCTTTGAAAAACTACCTTGTAATGGTTCTTGAATGCCCTTTGCCTTGTATTGATACTCTCATTGCAAAGACTGACAAGGTTATGAACAAGTCAACGCCGATTGAGGAAGCAAGCGAACTTTTACGCAATAAGCTTGAAACCGTTTGCAAGGAATACGAAACTTTGACAAACAATGTTTCCAAATCCATTTATCTTGAAACCCTTGATATTGAACTTGCCAAACCATACGAGGGTATTAAGTGGACCACCGTAAACAGTGAATTTGGATCCTGGTCCAGCAACTTTGTCAAAATGCGTGAGACAATGGGAGCCAACAGTGCTATAATTGATGATACGAAACTAAAGGAGCGTGAGGAACTTTCTCACTCTCTTGTAAATGACTTATTGGGAGGTCTTTAATGGCTGCATCAGATTTCAACAGCGTAATAATTTCAGGTCGTCTTACTCGTGATTCGGAGTCAAAGACAGTAGGCAACAGTCATACCCTTACTACCTTTTCCATGGCGGTAAACCATCAGGTAAAGGAAAACGACACTTGGGTATCTAAGGCAGAATACTTCGACTTTGAACTATTTGACAAGCCGGGTCTTGCCGACTATCTCAAAAAGGGTTCTAAGTTTTTTGTCATGGGTTCCTTGCATCAGAACACATGGAAAGACAACGAAGGCAAGAACCACTCTAGGGTAACAATCAAGGTCAACCAGATTCAGTTTGGATCCGAAAAGACCAATGCTCCAACCGGAGAACCTATCAATGTATCCGGAAACGGAGTACAGCAGGCTACGGCAGGCTTTGAGGAGGATATACCTTTCTAGAGCATGACCGGAGGGAGAAAATTAGTCCTGGAGAATGCGGATACATATAAACGCATTCTTTCAGAATTGGAAAATGATGATTATACAATGGCTGCACTTGCTAGAAAAATGAACTTGAAAACATCGACGGTCACGATTATGGTTGAGTCATTATGTAACATGCATTTCCCGATATATGAATATAACATGCCTGGAGAAAAGAAAACATTCTACGGTATTGAGTATCACATAGACAGTTCTTACATTCAATCTGATTATGATGTATCTGACTTCTATACCCTTACCATGGATGAGCTTACCAAACTCTACGGCGTGACTTCCGTAACAATACGGAAAGTGGCAAGGAAAAAAGGCATTACTGATAAATGCCGTTTTACCGATTTCAAAAGAAAACATAACATGGATAACGGAGCTGACAGGGCATGGAGAGAGCCGACAGAGAAAAACTAAAGAGACAGGGTAATTTTATCATGGTTCCTTTCGGAGTAGCACTTGATTCTAGGATAATTGGGCTTGGTGCCGTCATTGCGGCATATTGCATTTCACGCCCAGAAGGGTGGGTATTTCACATGAATGAAATAGAAGCAAGATTCAAGACTGCTGGTATAGGTAAGACCGCTTTTGATACTGCAAAGAAAAAGCTAATCGAAAGCGGTTACTTTATAAAACACCCTAAAAGGGTAAACGGTCGTCTGACTTGCGACTGGGAGTTTAACATGTGGGCTTTTGAAAATGTAACTGACATTGACAAAAGACTTGATTACATGCTGGAAACTTATGAGCATAAGGATCCGGAAGAAAACAAACCACTTAACAAACAATACAAATATCGCAAGCGGTCTACAGTAACCGACGGTATAACAACAGGCTCAGGAGCTGACGCAATCAGCTCTGCATGGCTTACTACACTTTAGGAGGGTATATGGATTTTTCAATATTGAAAGGTGACGAAGAAAGAGACAGGCAGATAGCAGAAAAAGAAGAAAGGGATGAATTTGAAAGAAGGGAAACAAAATTAATGCAGCATTTCAGGGTTTCCGGAATTGGTGAAAGATACCTTTCAATTACTAAAGATTCCTTTGACTTGTCTAACGAAAATTTCAAGCATAATTACGAAATTGTACTTAGATACATAAACGCCGTACACGATAGGAATTCAGCTTGTAATCTTGTATTGCATGGAACTTCAAACGGTACAGGTAAAACAGCTTTGTCGGCTCTTATCTGTAGGGAATGCTACGGAGTCTATACGCATTTGTATAACATCTGCAATGAACTTGAGGATGCTAGAAAGTTTTCAAGCTCCAGGACTAGAGTTGAAGTATTGGCAAGGTATACCACCGCAAGTATGCTTATCATTGACGAGGTGGCAAGAGACGCAAGCCCAGATGAAAAGGCGGTATTGTTTCAGATAATCGACAGAAGATATTCTGATTGCCTCCCTACGGTATTGGTCAGCAATCTTGAAAAGGGAAAGCTTAAAGATTGGTTCGGAAATGCTACACTTGAAAGAATCGGCGAATGTGGAGCATTTATCAGTTTTGATAATATCCCATCGTATAGAGAAGTTTTGAAAGAGAGAAAATGAAAATGTTTTTTGTCGGCTTGTTTACAATGCTAGCCATAATGGGTTTGCTCATTGTGGCATGGTTCGGAATTGCAGTTGATTTGATAAGGGCGGTATGCTATTGCGTCATAGTATTAGGGGGTATAGGGTATGCCGTCTCGCTTTTGCTGCATTAGGGGGTTTATATGTCAACGGTTGTCTTTATCCTTATATTGGTTTGTGTTCTGTGTCTTGGTTTCATTTGTTTTGCCTTTGGCTATTTCTACGGTATCAACGAGGAACGAAAGGAAATTAAAAAGATTCGTGAGGAATGGAACGAAATAAGGAGACGCTATAACAAGTGATTTTATTAAAGCCATGAGGGTTTTAACCCCATGGCAACATTTATTTTAAAGGAGTCTATCAGTGAAAAAGGAAACATACAAAATTGAGCATGTAAAAGTAAATCATGGAAACTATACGCCGATTGAGTATCGGATAGATCTGGAGTGCCCATATTGCAATTATAAGATGACGCTATACACATACAAGGATAGCATGGCGGATCTAGTACAGTGCCATACATGCGGTAAAAAGTTCAAGGTAGACCAGGAGCGATAAAGATGACATTCAAGCCAGGACACAAATATATACATTTCAATTCGTTTGTAGACATTGACCGTAAAGGGCTTAGGCGTCTGAAGCATTACGCAAATGGCAGACACGCCAGCCATGTAAAGTTTGCACTTGCCGATGTCAACGGAAAGACATATACACTGATACCCTATACCACCATGAGCGATATTGACCAGTGGGCGGGCATTCTCATAGTAGGCGGCGTTGAACTTGTTTCTATGGACATCATCGACATTTATACTGATGTTGACACCGCCATAAAGGTGATGAATGGACTACAGGCTATAAGAATCAAAAACCAATAGAAAAAATAAATCCTTGTGCTATACTTTAATCATGATAACGCAAGGAATACAGAACAATCTGATCTACAATCTTTACAAGAGCGGATGTTATTTTCTTTCGCTCTGTGCAATAATCGAAAAAGTAAACGATAACCCTATAGATGTATTGGGCTTTGCCCAGAAGTGCATTGACAAAGGACTCATAACCGAGGACTTCTACATTAAGGATGCACAGAAACTCTTGCTATTCGGTTTCAACTCGAAACATGGATGCGTAGTCCTAAAGGCTACTGACTACCCTTTTGCAGCCAATTACATAATAGAAGTATGGTACAATGAAGATACCCGCCTTACGCATTACAGATTGCAGGGTTTGGACACCATAAGCAGTTCAAACACAGTGAGAAACGGAAAGCTGAAGGAATACAGGGCAATATATGTCGCGTAAATTTGTAGACTCAGAGCCATTATATCAGAAAGCCCAGGAAAAATGGGAAAAGGACAGAAACGACAGATACGCCTATTCAGTAATGTGGGAGCTGATGTATGTAGCTGTCTACAATTCGATGCGTAAAAGCCTTAAAGACAAGATACCCCATGAAAGGATAGTTGAAAGAAGCAAGGACATAACGGTAAGGATATTTTCATCAATCAACAGAAAAAGAAACAAGGGCAAGCCATGGAAGATAGGAAAACTTTCAAGCTATGTATACAATGCTTGCCTGTGGCGTTTCAATGAGAAATGGAAGATGGAGGATTTAATCGAGTATAGGGATACACCCTATGGCGATAAACTAAATAAAGATGGAACAGATTGGAAAGTTTGAACCAAAGACAAGAGCGGAAAGGGAACATAAAAGCAAATTATGCCATGAAAATATCTGCAAGGGAAAATGGCGTATATATAACATTGCCGACCCTACACAAAGAAAGCTTATTGAAGCTGACTCTCCGATACCAGACGGATGGCAGAGGGGAATTGGTGCAAGGAATTTCAACGGTGGGTATGGAGGGTATGTATGCCGTATATATTGCAATGAGAACGGCAAGACCTATGAAAGCATGACAAGTGCGGCTGAAGATTTGGGAATTACAATTTCTCATGTTTCCCTTTTCGTAAACAACAGGATAAAAAATCCTAGATACACATTCAGGGTTTTAGGGAGACATTACATTGAGTACAAGGATCGCTACAAGAGCGGACAAGCTCGAGGCAAACAGACAGATTAAGGGAGAAGTCTACGACTGTCTAAGGCGTGGACTTACTAAGGCAGAAAAGAACAACAAGACATGGGTTGAAAATTTCATAACAGACATGCTACAGGAAGCAAAGGCAGACCCATCTGGTGCATTGGGTCAAATGATTGCAAGGCAGATTATGCAAGACGACATCTTGACCAACCTTGACCAGGCAACGGAAAAACTGCTTATGCGTGATACTGATTTCATGGAATACCGTATATTAAAGACGATGTTCAAGAATCAGCGTGAAGTATTCCTTGATACAATGATACGGCATAAGGTTCTTATGACATCACGACGAGCCGGAAAGACTGAAACGGACTGCCGCATACTTGTAGGAACATGCGTAAAGCCAAACTCCCCATGCGTATATATCAACCTTAAATTTGAAAACGCAATCAAACAGGCTTTTGACATCTGCGTTGACATCGCCAACAGAATTGAACTTACAATAACAAAGAAAAGCAAGAGCGACGGTTTCATAGAATTTCAAAATGGCAGTTCAATACTGTTCAAAGGTAACCACGATAGGGCGGATGCACAGAATCTGCGTGGTTTCCATTTCAGGCTTGCCATTGTAGACGAGGCACAGTCACAGTGTAATATGAATGAATTGGTTGACGATGTACTTGAGCCTTGTTTAATGGACTTCACTGACTCCATGATTATATTGAGCGGTACCCCTCCTAGGGTTCCGCATACATACTTTCAGAGGGCATACCATTCAAATGGGTGGACCCCCTATCACTGGACAATGGCTGAAAATCCTTTCATAAAGGACAGTGAAGCGGAAATTGAAAGGAAGTGTCATGAAAAGGGAATAACAAAAGATGACTCACTGATTCAGCGTGAGTATTACGGATTGGAAAGCTTTGATACCGAGGCACAGGTATTCAAGGGATACAGGACATATACCACGATACCGGATACATTCAAGCCTACACACATAATCACCGGATGCGACTGGGGATACAATGACTATAACTCATTCATTACGCTTGCCTATGATGTAAAGACTAAGGAAGGGTATGTAATAAAGGAATGCAAGTTCAACAAGGCTCCTGTATCTGACATACTCAACAAGGCTATAGAGCAGTTCCATTGGTCTAAGGCATGGTTCATATCGCATAATCATTCTGCATTGCTTGAAAACTGTACAATGGTATGCGATACAAACGAAAAGGCAATGATTTATGAATTGCAGAAAACCTACAAGATACCGGCTACAGGTGCATACAAGTACGATAAGGCAAACGCAATGGCTACATTGGCTGATGTTCTTAGAACAAAGATAAGTGTACCTAAAGGAGGCATACTTGAAGATGAATTCTTGCAGACGGTATACAAGCGAGACGAAGAAACAGACGATGTTACAAACGAGATTGACGACTCTATATTCCATCCTGATGCATGTGACGCCTTGCTTTATGCGTCAAGACATTATGTAACTGACTGTGGAGTTGATGAAATCGAAAAGAAGCCATTAAAGACAAGCGACTACATAAAGGACAGTACAGGTACAATCATTCGTGTAGCAGATGACGAGCAGGAACCGTTTATAGACGGCGGTATTATAGGATAACTAAATATAGGTATATGAGCAGACTAAATGAAATATTCAAGGCAGCACTTGAAAGGGCTATGAAAAAGACTAAGGTCGATGATACACCCTTGGTAAGTATGCCGAAAGAAGAACCGAAAGGCAGACAGTACGATTATGTAAAGAAATTAAAGACGCTCATAAAAGACAAGGTGAGTGCAGGAAACGCCGCTCAGGAATTCGGATACATGATGCGTAGTGCAATGAACATGAATCCGCAGATGAAAAAATACAAGGCTCCTGTACTTGGTCGTGTAGGTTCAAGCTCTGGCAAGAATGAAAAGCCAAAGGCAGAAACAAAGGCAGAGACAAAAGCAGAACCAAAGCCAAATGAAACCAAACAAAAGGTTTCAGAAACTAAACCAAAATATCGTGGAACTGCTGAAGTAAAAAATCCTATAGGTACAGACTTTGAATATTCATGGCAGACCATAGACAATGGGCTTTTGAAGGCTATACGATATGACCCTATAACAAAAGCACTTGATGTAATGTTCATAAAGGGAAACAAGGAATATTTCTATCCTTGTGTACCGGCTTCTGCTGTTTCTGCAATCATCGGAAAAGGCGGAGCAAAGAATTTCATTCATGGAATACATGATCCAAACACGCTGAACCCTGGACATGTACCACAGGGAGACGCAATGGCGTCAAGGTATCAGAAATACCGTAGCCAGTATCAGCGTAAGCCGGCAAAGAGTGTCGAGGAGGCAAGAAGTGAGCTTAATTCAATGCATTAAAAATGCCTATGCAGAATTCAAGAGAGAAAGAGAGTACGAAAAGAAAAAGGCAGCACTCTTGAATAGAAACATGGATTACAGTTTCCTTGAGGAAATAGTACAGAAGATGAATGAGAATCCATTGCTTTCCGTTACAGTAAATCTGAAAGACGGAACAAGGATTTCATTGAATACCATGCCTAGGAATGTAAACGGATTTACATATAACATGCCACATGAAGAAAGGATGGAAGTAAGATGATAGACTTTGACGACTTTGACGATACCTACGGCGGTACTACTGCCTCGTCAAAAAAAATAAATGACGCAATAAGCGAACTTCAGACGCAGGTAAGCACGCTTACAAATGAGCTTGCAAGTACAAATGAAACTGTAGCAGACAACAAGACTTCTACTGATAACAGCATCAATACCGTTGACGGTAAAGTGACTGCATTGCAGAATCTTACTACAGGGTATGAAACGGAATTTGAATCTGAGACGATAAAGGCAAAGGAAGTACTGGTAAGCGGTAAAGACGCACAGATAACCACGACTAAACTCATTGCTACAGATATTAACGCTAGTGATGTTTCAGTAAGCGGAGAACTTGATACAAGAGATGTAACCACAACCGGAGACATCAACGCATCAGGAAACATAAACTCAGCTGGGGTAACAACAAGCAAGGCAACAATAAACGACCTTACCGTAAGTGAAAAAATCACATTTGAAGATGGCGTAGAGTTCAGCGGAACTGACATAACATTTGATAATGTTACTGCTAAAAAGCTGGCTTCACCAGATGCAAACATTACGAGCATTACAGGAAACGAAAGTACAGTAGCAAGAAACAATGTACAGCTTGTAACAGTAGCAGATAGCGGAGAATGGCGAGGGTATGTAGGAAGCAAGGTATACGATACAGACCTTTGGGAGCTTGTATTCCCTAAATACAATGGTGTAGTAAATGTAATTGAAAAGGAAGGATTATGGAGCATAAACATAATCGACAATAACCTTGTAAGCTTTACGCAGAAAAACTATTACATTTACAGAATCGAAATTGATGACAGTGCTACTTATGTATATTTCTATAACTTTGACGAAAACACAAAGTACAAGGAAGCATTTACAGGATACAAGAGCTACACTATAAGCAGCAATTACATAATCCGTCGTGGAAGTATTGAAAGCAATGTATCAAAGCTCTATGGAACATACTCAAGGGAGGGTATCAAGAGTACAGAAAATACAAATGACTTTGACATCATTTATCTTGATGCACTTCCTATTTCACAGTTCCAGAAGAATACAATCTATGTAGTAAAGGATCGTGGTGCATATATCTATGATACAGACCATGGAAGCAGCGAAAGCAACTATCTTATTCCTTTCGGTCTGCCATACATCAAGGAATCAGGAAAGTACTACGAGACAAAGGAAGATGGACTCTTGCAGTCAAGAAGCAAGGTTGACATTACTACAACTGGAAATGTAGAAGGAACAGACGCACTTATAACTGCTGATACCCTTGTAAACTATAATGGTGAAAACAAGGTTGTTACATACGATACTGTACAGGCAGTAAAGATAAAGTCTTATGTTGTTACTGCTGATTTCAATAATGGTACTGATGTAATACATGCACTGTCATATAATAATACATGGTATGTTGCAAATGCTGATACAACTACACGCTCTTATGTAATTGATTCAGAAGGCTATGTAGGTTCTTCACAGCAGGATTTGCTTATTGCTACTAAGGCAAGCCCAGAAGATTATTTTGACTACAATGCTACTGCAAACAGCTATACATTACACAGTGATGTAACAAAGGTATTTACAGCAGACCAGATTGAAAATAAGAATAATGCAGTATATGACTACACAATAACATACGGAAAACTGCATAGCGGTACAGAAACATATGAATATAACATTACAAAATTGGGTGATGTTACAGAAGGAACCTGGCACGCTGGAGAAGTAGACGCAACTGCACTTAAAATCGGCGGAGTAAATGTACTTACAAAATTTGCAACAAGGCTTGGAAAAGACGATATTGTAAACAATCTTACAAGTACTGATACTGACAAGGTATTGAGTGCATTGCAGGGTAATGTGCTTGACCAGAAGAAATTTGATATAGAGCAGAATGTATCAAATAATGGAAAATACCTTATGGTAGTACCGTCTGAAACAGAAAGCGGATTTACTGTAGGTTATGGCGACATTGGAAACGGTGTACTTATTGAAGATGTAGACACACTTCCAGGAGATACAGGACTTGCTTCCACAATTTATGTTGCAGGAAGATATATAGAAGTAACTGAAGAATAAGGGGATAAATAGATGACAATTCTTGATTTTTTAACGACTATAAGCGGAGCTGAACATATTGCATTAGGTCTTGAAGATGGACTTACATATAATGCAGATACAAAGACGGCTTATGCAAAGAATGTATCTCTTGAAGGTGCATTCAGTATAACACAGTCATTGCCTTATACAATAGCTGATGCAGATGTAAGCGGACTTGTAACGACATCTGTTACAGATTTCAGCTATATGTTCTATAACTGTCAGTCACTTACTACGATTACAGGACTTTCAAGTCTTGACCTTAGCGGAGCTACAAGCATTTCTCACATGTTTGACGGATGTAGTACACTTTCAAAGATTGAAATTGGATTTGATACATCTGCAATTACAGACATGAGCTATATGCTCAATAACTGTACAGGACTTCTTGAAGCTGATTTATCAAGCTTTACTGCTGCGTCTACAGTTACGGCAGATTCAATGTTTGCAGGTCTTGTTAATACAGTAGTCTACTATAACAAAAACAAGTGGGAGCTTTCTACAGATGCAACTGCATACGGTGGTATAGGGCTTGTATTTACAAACCTTTACTATACAACCGATGAATTCAAGCTTGCAGTACTTGCATATACTGAAGTAAAAAAGACTGGAAGCATTTATAAGGGATTGCAGCAGACAGGTACTACTACTGCATGTGCAAAGGGTATCATACTTTCAGATTCAGAAAACAATACAATGACTGGTGGAGACGGTCTTACACTTCTTGAAGTAGGAGGATGTGATTTTAGCAATGTAACGGACATTTCTTATATGTTCTATCATTTCTATGCACTTGAATCCATTTCGTTTGATGGAGCAGATTTATCTAATGTTAAAAAAGCAAACTATATTTTCCAGGGTGATACTGCATTAAAGACAATAGACTTTGGTACAAATACATTTGGTTCACTTGTAAATGCAGTAGGAATGTTCAGTAATACATTCAGTGCATCAAATGCTGTTGCATTGGATCTTTCAAAACTTGATTTTTCAAAGCTGAATAATTTTAATTACGGTTTCCAGAACTCAGCAGTAAAATCAGTTGTTTTACCTAAAGACATGTCAAACTGTCTTAACATGGAACATCTTTTTGAAAGTGCATCTGTAATAACATCTATTGATTTCAGCAATACATTAACTGATTCATACCCTACAATGACAATGGCATTCTATAATTGTACATCACTTGTTTCATTAGATATTACACCTATAAAAGAAATAAATGATATTGGATTTACAGGATGTACATCACTTGTAGAACTTGATTTAAGCAATAAAATAATTCATGCAGGTTCAGGTGGTGCTTATGATGGTAGACTTCTTGGATTGCGTGATTTGCCAGCATTAAAGCATGTCAATTTAAAAAATTCTATACTTGAATGTACTTCAGAATATGCAAAATTAACTGCTTGTTTTACATCTGATACATCACTTATTGAAGAAAACGGAGTAAAAGCAGTAGATTTTACAGGTTTTACAGTAAGGCGTGATGTTGATGGAGTAAAATCAACTACTTATGTAAATGATATAAGTTACATGTTCTCAGGATGTACATCATTAAATAATTTTGATCTTAAAGACCTTAAACTTTTCGTAGACTTTGCATCATTTACAGGAAGTGAGATGGAAAGAACTTTTGCAGGAAGTGGAATAGAAAGTTTGAGCCTTTCAAATCTTACTACAGACAATATACTTGCAATAAGCAATATTGATGAAGTATTTATAGGATGTAATAAACTTAAAACTGTAGATTTACATAATGTAAACTTTACAAATACAACAAATGAATTCTGGTATCTTTTCAGGAATAATACAAGCCTTGAATCTGTAAATATGACAAACATGCAGACACCTCAGACTAATTTTGGTGAGACATTCAATGGATGTAAAAATCTTGTAACTGTACTTATGGATGGAATGTGTAAAACAAATGGAATAGTAAATGCAGGTGGTAAAACAAGCGGAACATACGATTATAATGGTATGTTTAGAAACTGCACTAATCTTGAAACAATTACATTCCCTGAATCAATGAATAAACTCGAAGTTGCTGATTCTATGTTCTATGGATGCAATAAACTTAAATCAGTTACAATGAATGAGTTTACAGGTGAAAATCTTACAAGTGCAAAATCTATGTTTGGTAGTTGTACAAGTATTGAAAAACTTGAAATACCTAGTTTTGATACTTCAAAATTGGCATCATATGATAGAATATTTAGTAGTATAACAGGTCTCAAGATATATATAAGTGACAAATGGACACTTGGATATTCAAAGACATTCGGAGGTGGTACTGATCTCCACTGGTACAAGGGAGGCAGCACAGCCAGGGTAGCCGTAGGAAGCATAGAAGTAGCTACAATCAAAGACGACATTCCAGAAGATGGAGCACTGGATTACAAGTCATTCAGCCAGAAGGGAACAATAGACAATCTCATTAAGGATGATGTTTCCGATGCAACTGCAAGCACATGGTCCAGTAGCAAGATTACGGATGCTTTAACGGATTATTGTACAAATGGCTATGATGAAACTACAGGCATTTATTGGCGAAAATGGCAGAGCGGAATTATGGAACAGTGGGGAATAAAATCTACTCCTAATCAAGGCGAAACAAGTTACAAAATTACTTTAGCATATCCATATATAGATACCAATTATGTAGTGTTGGTTTCGCATCAAAATGACGGGTGGAACAACGGAACATTTTCAGAAATTAGTAACAGTAATACAGTTGATTATTTTTATATTACATTTACATCCAACGGAAGTTACTATACAAACGCTAAATGCCATTGGCACACAATAGGCAGATGGAAGGCTTAAAATCCATATCCCATATAGCCGAAAGCTATATGGGACAAGGGTTATCTGTTTTTATAAAACCTTCCGTAAATGCCAAGTTCCGAACCTGCTGTTTCAATTTTTACAGAATCATTTTTTGCAACAGGAATAGTTGCACTAGCAAAATGCTGTCCAAAAGCTTGAGCAGTATTCGAACCTCGTTTTATTATAACAGCATTGTTTACGGTTACGGTTAATCCTGTACCAACATTTGTACCAGCAGTGTAAACATCAACGACAATAAATCCATCATATTGCATTGTTGCCGTATAAGTGCCTATTGTATCACTCAAAAGTTCAAAACTTGAAAGAGTAGCATAGTCCGTTAAAGCATCCTTTTGTTCAAATTTTTTTTTAAGCTCCCTGTTCTCTCTT
>ERZ808240.939-NODE-939-length-36956-cov-28.390206_pt1 | contig 36956 bp, 42 predicted proteins | sample MGYA00521084_ERZ808240 | MGnify/ENA primary metagenome ERZ808240 (study PRJEB31516, sample SAMN03275571) | gut metagenome | biome: mammalia-associated habitat; material: feces | host: Papio cynocephalus | place: Kenya | collected 2012-08-06 ... | reverse complement strand
ACCACTGCATACAGGGAGACGCGGGTACGCGGCTCCCGGGGCCCGGACATGACCCCGGAACTGTCACTCGTCACACGGGCCGACTAGGCACGGGGGATGGGGCTTCTATTGTGGCGCGAACTCACACAAGAATCGCGGAAACTCAACGATTCAGCCGCATGTAGCACAGTTCACAAAACCACACACCACACCACACACACTAAAACACACCACACCACACACATAGCCATACACCTGAAAACACACCTTGTATATCACCTCACTAAACACAATGTATTCACCAAAGTGAGGCACAGGAAATGAACGATAAGGAACTAGGAAGACTGAGAATGGAGAGGATAGTACAGTTCCTCTACCAATTCCGCGTCGCAACTAATGAACAACTATCAAAAGTCTGTAGTCAAGGAGACAAACCGTCACAGTCCTCAAGGACAAGAATACTCTCCAGACTCAAAGCTCACGGGATCATCGCCGACTATGCCCCATTCGGCTCAGTCAGAAAGATCTGGTATGTAACCAACAACGGCTGCATCTTCACGCCAGTAAGCTGGATCGGAGCTACCAATGGTCAGAACATCTCCCACACTCAACTGCTACATACGCTGTCAGTGAGCTCAATCGGCTCGCAGATACTCAACGAGACCGAAATCAATCCGCTCGGAATCCCAGACAATGAGTGGGCAGCAGTGAGGAATGGCGTCACCAACGGAACCACCAGACTCATAAGCGAGAACGAGATCAACACGTCATGGGCTCAGAAACAAAATGAGATCGGAGCCGGCACCATGCGTGACGTATTCGCCAACACCATCGAGAACGGTGGCAGCATCCGCGACAACATGGTCAAGGCAGTCCGTGAGTATGACCCCGACCACTTATTCACATGGCGACTAGCTACATCTGCTTACGCCTATGATCCCAACACGAAGACTTACCTTGATGCAGACAACGTGCTCGACGCCAGCCAGCTACCAAAGAGAGTCACGCTGCCCGGAGATGAACGAGTACTACTCACTGACCACCCGATTGATCTCGGTGTCTGCGTAGACAACGGTGGCAGGCCATACACCGTCGCGGTCGAAATGGAACTCAACCCGAAGAACTTACAAAGCTACATCAGCACACTCGCCTCATTCCAAAGCGAAATCGGACTCAACATGTTCGACCGAGTCGTATGGCTCTGCACAGAGAACACAACCATCAACCTGCTGAACAAAGCGCTCAAAATAGTCGGCAACACCAACGGCCAGATCATCATCAAGAAGATCGTACCGGGTCAGAACACAGGACTATGGGTCGGTTGCGAAGTATTCCTCGAAGACAACATCGGCTACATCAATGACCGCATCGCCACCAACAAGGCTCAGGCCAAGGAGAAGAAAACAACTCGTAAACAGAGAGAACAGACTGCCGCTGCGCGGACTGCTACTAACGAGACGAAAACTGAACCGACGAGGCCAACCACCAAGCCAGCGGCGAAGCAAGTCAGACAAAGCAAACCAGTCACGACGCCACAACCACAGCCGACCAAGCCGACGACCGCGCCACAGACTCCGACCAAACCGGAACCGAAACGCGACGCCATGCCGACATTCAACTACGACTTCCTTGACAAAGACGAAGACAGTGGAGACAAGGACACCAACACCGGTGCGCTCAAGTTCAACCTGAACATCGTCAGCAACGAGAAGAAGAATCCATTCAGCGGAGGCAACAGATGATCAACCGAGACAATGAACTCGTAAGCCTAGACGGATGGATAGAGGCAGTCGGCTCATACATCGGATGGAGCGTCGAATACCAAATCGACCTACTCAAAAAATGCGTCGAAAGACTACAGGACGGACCCAAGGGAACCTACATCATCACCGATGACGGAACCGGCGAACGTGTCTACACCACCAGGCGAATACTCAAGGCGCTCATACGAGACATCACGGACAGACAACTCGAGTCAACACGACTAAAGGAAGTGACAAACCGTGCAGAATGAATACGTCACCACCAACTACGGCGACGACAACGACTACATCGAACTCGGATACTGGATCGAAGCGATAGCGAAACTGCTCGAATGGAGTCCCGCCCACAAAAGCATGACCTACGGATTCTACAAGGGCTACCTGCAAGCCAGCGACTACACATGGATGCAAGACAAGGACCACAAGAACCCCTTCAACGACCCATACATCTGGATCTCACCGAGAACACTCAAACAACTCAACAAGACAATAGAACAGGACTGGATCGCACAGAACACATGATGCGAACAACACTGCAAACAACAGGGGCCCGGCTTGTGTAGCCGGGCCTCTGCTGTATCCAGAACAATGAACTGCTATTACTTACGCTTCGGCTTAAGAAGACGCTTCGAAACACTGGGCTTCACTGTGCGACGCGCAGAGCACTTACCACTCAATGAACCGCCAACGAACGGACGGAAGTCGCCCGCATACTTACGAAGCAAGGAACGGTAATCGTCAATGAGGACGGGATCACACGGATCGTCATCATCAGCGTCTTCCTCGAACAAGAGCAGATCATCGTCGTCAACATCGCCGGCTGCAATCAGATCATCAATGACGCTATCATGAGAACCACCAAAACCATCGTCATCGAAGTTGACTATCTTATCTATGTCTTCCTGACTCACACCACTCATAAGAGACAACTGAGCGTAGTACTCAGCCAAGGCGCGAGCGTTAGAAACGAACGCCCGACCAATCAACGTCGTCAACGGCTTGTCAGCCATGTCCCAACGACACGACATCAACGCGACCGACACAGCGCAGCGATTGACCGCATCCACATAATCGGCAAGCTCAGAAGCAGCCGGCCTCATGTCTTTGAACTCACGAGGCTCAAGACGACGGAGAACCCTCACCAACTTCATACGAGCTTCATCAAGAGCAACAAGTGAAGTCAACGCCTCGCAATACCTGCGGACATCACGATACTGCATGAACATAGCAATCGAGACACAATACAAAACACTCTCATGCTGCACACAAGACGGCTCACACTTACTACCACCGAACGGTCTGCCATCACGAGAGTCAACCGAATCCAAGTACTCAACGAAGCCCGTCACATCACGCGACGCATTCCACTGCATAGCTTTGAACGGACTCTTACCGCACTTCAGATAATAGGCATAGTCCTCGGGAACCATAGCGTCCAATGCGCGGTCGAATAGCTTCTCGACTGGCCCTTTGATTTCTTCTTCCATAATCTACCTCCGATCAACAGTGGATAGATATGAAACGACGCGACCCAGGAGATGAGAATGAGGCCTCCGTATATATCCATGCTTCGTCAACGGAATCCACATGGAGGTACAGAAACATGGATGATGACATGACTATGAGGGAGCGCGAATACGAAGAGCAGTACTGCTGGTGGATCGCGCAACTCGAGAACAACCAGACGGAAGACTAATCCGACTCAAGAGGAGGACATCACGACGATGAACGAGAACGGATACATCGAGCTCGGCAAATACGCGAGCGGAAAGAGCAACAACTACCGAGAGGCCGTGAATTACTACGAGGGACTCAGGCGACAGCTTGAGGAACGCAATGACCATTCCTGGTTCGAGAGCAACGAGGTCAACTCGTTCGGAGACAAGGAAGCGGTAGTGCCCACGCAGACACTCACCGAAGCGGAGGACGCCTACTACGAGGAACTACTCGGAAACAAGGCTCCGACACTGAACGAGTGGCTGGCGAGACACCAGAGCAAAGAGGAGGTGGAGAGCAATGACTAACGTGAACCCATTCAACACGGCGAGCGAATCGCTGCCGATGCCAAGCATGGACACCGACAACGAACCGGCACCGATCGCCCAGCCTCAACCACAAGCCGTACCGCAGCCTCAACAGCATGTTGACCCACAGGCGGAAGCGCTGAAGGAACAAGCGAGACAGGCTGAACTTGACGACATCGAAGCTGACATCGCGGCGGAGATCGACAGGTATCATGCGCAAGCAATCCTCGAAGACAAAGCCATGAAGGACAACAACGTCCAACAGAGCAGCGAGGAGAAGGAGAACAAGGCCAAGCAGGCCGCAGCGCAGATCGCCAAGACCGCCCGCAGCAAGGACGCGGGCATGAAGAGTCTGGAACGTGTCGGCATCATGGCTACCATCGGCGGAGTGGTCTGCATGGCTATCTATCTTGTACCGACCATCCAATGGCTACTGTCCATACTGGGAACCGTACTGCTTGTAGGAGGCATGGGAATCCTCGGCTACCTACTACTCAAGGACAAGCGTCGCCAGGACAAGATTCTCAAGGCGCTGACGCAGGGGTACGAGACAGCCACCGAGGCGGTCAAGGAAGTAGCGAAGGACGCCACCAAGACTGAATAACTGAACACCGATTGATCGACAGATCAAAAATCTTATGAGCCGCAGCGACCGTGAAGGAACTGCGGCTCATCCAATTCAGGGCAACCTCATCGCATCGACCGCCATATATATGCAATACCAAACAAAGGAATGCACATGGAGATGATGAGATGCTACGCGCCATCTATCACGGGGAAGACAAGGACCACAGGATCACCTCGATCAAACTCACCGAGGACCAATGGAGACTCCTGCAACAGGAGACCAACCCCAAGGGGAAGAAGGACAAGAGCTACAAAGAAGTGCTCTCAAGTCCCATCACCAACAGCCCACTCCACTTACAGACAAGCAAGAACGGCTTGAGATACTTCGCGCTATACAGGCGCACTCCCGAGGACATGGGGGGCTACGGCGAACCGGAAACATGGCATCACATCGAAATCAAAGACGCCATCGTAAGAACAGCCACAGCGCTCGGCTGCAAGGCAATGCCCGAAGTCACCAGAGGCGAAGCGCTATCAAAGACAAGAACTGACGTGGAACCAACCGACCACAGCTGGATAGCCGACGTGCTCATACAGAGACCAAACCATGACAGACCACTCGCCATCGAAGTGCAATGGAGCAGACAGACGACAGCTGAGTTCAAGCGCAGACAAGACCGCTATGAAAAGGATGGAGTGGACTGCATCTGGCTCTACCACTACGCCGACGTCAACACAACCAACATAAGCAAGAACCAAAAGACAGGGGAACTACTCGACCACAACGGCGTGCCCATCTTCAAACTCTACGAGAAAACCATGAACCGCCAACACTACGCATGGATGCCATGGAACCGGAAAGGGACCATACGAGAATGGACCACACTCGTACTCAATGAGAACATCTGCACACACCAACCACTGACCCCAACACAGATACTAGGCGACACCATGAAGATCATCTGGGCCAACGACTACGACCAATGCAAGAAACGATTCCTCTACGGGAGCAACGACTACCCAGCCATCCATGCCGAGGGACTCACCGAGGGAGAGACACTCAACTTCTTCCTCACGCCATGCGGCGACTGCGGAACCGAGCAATGGACGTGGACGAGAGCAAGCAAACAAGGCGAACCGCTACCAAACAGCGAGATAACCGTCACCGACTCCAAACCAGAGGACTCACTCGCCGACGTGAGAACAGTTGACCAACCATTCGACAAGACAGGCGAAACGCATACAGATGCTTACACAATGCGGACCACCTACCACTGCAATGGGCTCCACTGCTGCGACTGCGGCGCACCACTCGACATCAACATCAACATCGTCAACCGGCAGATCGTCAAGCCGGAGATGGAAGGCAGATGGCTATTCGACTTCAGGAAACGAGACCGACGCGACTGGTCGCCGGAGAAACTGGGACTCATGAGCGCTCTCTAAAAAATTCTAAAAAATTCTAAAAAATTTTTCAGAAACTCGTTAGATCTGGGTCAGATTCGTGGAAGCGCATATATATCTAATTCTCAACGTACAGGAAATGGAACGAAAGTTCCCCACATAAAGGAAGACCAAACATGGACATCAACAAGATCGGCATCACATTCATACTCGGCATCGTCGTAGTACTCGGACTGCTCAACGTCACCGGGCTCGACAACGTGATCAAGTCCGAGATGAGTCAGCAGAACCAGACCGCCCTCTGCCAGCAGGCAAAGGCGTTGACCTCAATGGCTGACTGCACGGTCCTCGACTAATAAAGGAGATGATGGCAATGGAGTTCATCAAGAACAAGCTCACAATGGTCGGATACATGACCAAGGCCTTCGTGGTCATCGGCATCGGATTGTTCTTCGCCTACCAGCTGTTCGCGGGCGGAGCGGACCTCCACCAGCTTGAACTCATGTTCGGCTACACGGACGTATGCCACCCGGAGATAGGAGACGTCGCCTCATACTGCTCATACGCGCCAGGCGAACCGCACCGCAAGGACTTCCTGTGGCACACCGAAGCAATATGGCGCTGAATCCCAGATCTACAAGCGACTGTTAGATAACAGACCAACGAACAACTAAACAGACCAATAATAAAAGGAGAATTTAACATCATGTTCAACTGCGACTTCCTAGACATCGAGGACACGACCATCAACGACAGCGTCGCCGACGCGACCGCCATCAACTACTCAATCGACGAAGGATTGAACGAGGCTGCGAGCGACTTCGGATACGAAAGCTTCTATGACGCTCAACCAGTGATGACGCTGCCAAGGTCAACCGTCAGCGAGACGATCGCCAAGACCATCGTCAACCCATTCAAGAGCAAGACCGGCAACCGCAGAATCCAACTGCTCAAACTGCGCAAGCAACTGACGACACTGAGAACAAGAACAGACCGCTACTACAACATCTACGGAGTGGCGGCGTAAGACTACAGGGACTCGTTAGATACCCAACAAGGAGATGAGGAAGATGTTCAACTATGACTTCCTAGATTATGAGGACACGCCTATCAACAACAGCGTCAAGGACGCCAAGGCAAGCGACTTCTCAATCAGTAGCCTGCTCGACAAGGCTGCCAGCAAGTTCAAGTACGACAGCTTCTATGACGCGCCAGGAGTCACGATGCTGCCAAGCCCGACCATCAACTACAACTCATACCGAGTGGTCAACCCGTTCAATAGCCGTCGCAACCACCACCGCGTGCTGATGCTCAAGGCGCGCAGATCAAGACGCATACAAGAGCTTAGGGCAAAGACCAACGAATACTACAAGACTAAGAACACCGCTAAATAAGACTGCAAGGACTCGTTAGATACAAGTCAAGGAGGACTACCGAACCATGAAGACAATGAACGAAAGAAAAACACTCAACAAAGAAGAACAAGACCAGATGACCGCAGCTGCCGCCATCATGCTTGCCGAGTTCAACAGTGCGTGCAACTTGAAGGGCACAGACTACTGGGACATGACCCAGTGGAAGAAGACCGGCCATGATGACGCCAGCGACGAATGGAACAATGCGTTCAACGCGAACATGGATCCATGGCAGTGGGATGAAGACTGGAGACAGCACATCGACTTCACCACCGACGAGGGAACCAAACGACTCGCAGCATGGCTGGCAGCTGCAAGCAAGACAGTCAACAACGGGCCGACATTCCACCACTCCATCACCCCCGGCAAAACCATCATCAACGAAACGGGCGTCTGGTACAACGTCTACTGGTTCGTCGGCAAGACTGCCGTCAGCTACGCGGCTGAGGACGATCCAGCCATCGAAACCCTGTACTGCGCGAAGGTGCTGTCCGAATGGGATGGTCACATCGAATCCGATGGCCTATGCTACGTCAACGCGATGCAGGCCCGAAATGTGCTCAACAAGATCAAAGAGGACATCCACGACGGAAACTACCTCGCATGGCTCAAGGAGCACGCGAATCTCTACAACGTGATCAACGAGCCCGAGCCACGCAATGAGGAGGACTGGTGATGGATCCAATCTTCATCGCCATCGGGGGAACGTGGCTGGAACGACTGGTCAACGCGACCCGTGAAGATGGCATGACCGACGAAATGGCGTGGGAGAACGCCCAACAGCAAGTAATAAGAATAATCAAGAAACTAGTAGAGAGGAGAGAAGCTTTAGCTTCTACCGAAGAGGAGATGATCGACAGTGTTCGATGGGATGACGATAGCGCCGATGATGTACGGGAGGCAACACGCGAGGAATATTCCGAGCAGGTTGAACTACGTCGCCAACGCGGGGAAGCTAGTACAGGCCATGCTCGAAACGAGAATCGATCCTACGCTGGAGAGGGGCAGCGAGGAATACGACAAGGCTATGACGGAGATGGTGAGGCTGGCTATCCAGGAGCAGCTTATGACCAACTACCTCTACCAACGCAAGCGCAAGAACCCGGAATGGCTCGACCCGGAGTACGTGAAGAGAGTGACCAAGTGGCTGAAGAAGAAGATCGCCTCCCGGCAAACTGGAGAGCAATGGCGGCTCAGAGCGTGGGGGTCAATCGACATGGACAGTACCCTGGGGCCGACAATGAACCGGCTGGCCTGGCAGCACGGGGAGGGGCATGGAACGAACGGATACCAGCAAACGACCAGGGATCTGCTCAAATGGTGGGCGATCCGACAGGCGGCTACGGCTATGGACAAGGAGATAGACGAGGCTATCAACGTCCTGTGAACCAAGTCAAGAAGAACAGCGCCGAGTACAGGGGCCATCCAGAGGACTACAACGTGCTCAGAAATGGAATGGCAACCCCCAAGAGCGACTACCAGAAACGAATGGAGGAACTGGAAAGAAGATACTCGAAAGGGAACTTCGACAAGACGCCACAATACGAAGAATACGAATAACGCCAAATGACAACAGAAATGGACGCGGGCCGTGTGCGCAATAGATGCACACGGCCCGCACTTGTATCATGCCAGCGAACAACGTGACCGCAACCGCTGATCACACAACCGGAGGCAACAACGTCATATAGCGACCAGCAAAACCGTCACCGGCGAAGACCACGCAGATAGTTCCAGATGACAGGCAGCAATACCGGCGACCACATGAGAGTGGAATGATAACCGACCAGATCAACCATCTCCCACTCGACGCAAGGGCAATGATCCGCCAACAGCATCAACTCATCATCGGTCAACAACAACGTCATCGGAACATGATCCTTGACCGCAGTGCGATGCTGAGTGATCCACAACTGGCGATACAAAGACTGACTCGGCACAGACTTCAAAGCGGTATTCGGAATCCTTCTACCATCAACGGTCGTATCAAACAGACCGCCATTATCAATAATCACGCCGGGTATATTCTTCTCACTGGGAATCATAACCAGTACCTCCATTCCCTACCATTTAGAACGGGCCCACGCTAATGAAGTAGCGTGGGCCCGTTCTCGTATTGCTTATTCAGACTAAAATCAGTCCTGGTTGTAGTCAGCCTTACCGCCAGCCTGCTGACCGGCGTTGTAGCTAGAACAAGTCTTCGAAACGTCACCATCACCCTTCGTGATGATCGACTGAGAATCGCCAAGGCACTTCGAGACGTCCTCCATCTTGTTGCCCGCGACGTTAGTGACCATACCGAAGACCGTGATGCCGAAGATCACAAAGACGACGATACCGATGATGATCTCAACGGTCTCAGCGCCCTCTTCCGAGTGAACCCTATCAATAACAAATGTTCCCATTGCTCAGCCCTCCATAAGGCTCCTTCCTGTATTGACAATGGACATATATCAGTAGAACCAATGGAACTGGCTATGAATGGAGGTAGGGGAATGCGCTACATCATCTTGCGAATCATACTGATCTGCGTGGGACTGGGAGTAGGGATAGGAATACTGTCTCTCTACAACTTCGACCTGACCGCGCTGCTGAGCTCGATCATCGACGGCTTCGCGTGGATCATCAACGGGATAGCGGACGCCATCAGCGGCAACGACGCCGCGAGGCAAGTGCTAACGTCGAGACCTCACTGAGGGAACATCAACCTCAATAGGGCAAACAGGGGAGTCGGTCATCTTGATAGAGACCGGCTCCCCTTCGTCTGTGAAGACGGTGGTGCCACACAGAACCATCAACGGCAGACCAACCTGCATGAAGTACTGCTCCTCAGCCACGCGCTTAGTCCAATGGGCTTTGAACGGAACGAACTCCACAGACTGAACCCAATAGGTCAGAATCACAGCGCAGACCGCGACCACTAACAACAGGAAGCCAAAGCATCCATACAACAGCTGAATCAAACTATCCATGACCCCTCCATGCGAACCACTGATATATACCCAATATCGGTGAGACACAGGGGGACTCGGGAAATGAGAAGCTCATACGCATACAGAGGGGAAACAAAGCCAACAAGACTGCTACCCATGATCGCAGCTGCACTCATGGCGATAATGACAATCGTGGCAAGCATGGGAATCATGACCGTCGGAGCGGCCAACGCCAGCGCCATCGATGACATACTCTGCGGGAGCGAATCGCTCGGCGCTAACACCGAAGCCCAAACAATCAACTCACCACTCAACGACCAGGACCGTGGCTACTCGAAGATGAGCATCCAAGCCCTCTACTCGAACGTGCTCAAATGGACCACATACAACGGGACCATCAGCCCGACAGAGCCAGATGCGACCATCAACAGCGAGAATGAGAACAAGAACAAGATCATCACGCAAGGCGTCGTCGAAGACGCTTCGAAAATAGCACACGTCGGAGCCAGCTGCTCGAACCGAGTCCCGCACAACGGCGTCGCCAACTTCATACTCGGTGCCGCTAACGCCACAAGCAACATAACCTCGATGTTCGTCACAATGGCGGTCAGCCCCAGCTTCATCTGCCAGGACCAGAAAGCCGCCGACGCAGGAAACTGCCTCAACCTCGTAGGGGTCATCGGAGGAACCGGACAAAAGGGAGATGATGGCGGCATCATCGGCAGACTCTACTCGGGACTATACAGAGGGCTCGCGTTCCTAGCCTTCGTGGCCGTCGCGGTATGGGCGGCATGGACAGGCCTCGCAAAGCGCAAACTCACATCGGCGCTCGGCGGAGTGCTCGGCGCGGTGCTCGTGTTCGGCATCGGCGTGATCATGATGGGCAACCCGCTACTCATAGCGCAGCTACCAATGAGACTCGGCACCGGACTCGGCGGCTGCGTCGTCATGGGAATCTCCGGAGAGAACTGCATAAACATAGGGAAGACCGAGAACGCCAAGACAAATGCAAACACTGAATGCTATGTAGACATCAACAGGGAAATCGACTGGACAGAGGCGAGCTCCATATTCGCGGAGCAAACACAATGCATCGTATGGAAGGCATTCGTACTCGACCCATGGGCCATCGGACAGTTCGGATGGTCATACGACCAACTTGATACACAGACCGCCGAAGTGATCAACAACGACAAGATCAACAAGGACGGGAAACTCGACTACTGGAAGAACATCAAAGTCAGCACGTACTCGCAGGACGGAAACCCCTACAACATGTGCTCCACCGACAACCAGTACTCCTACAGCAACATCGCCCTCTACCAACTAGATCTCATGAGCGACAAGCATGACTGCGGAACCGAATACCATGACGGCGAGCAGATCACCATCGGCTACGAAGACGACCAACCAATCAGAGGAAACGTCTACACCGACTGGACATACATCATCGACGCAATGGCTGCGCAATACGATGACCCCGCTTACTCAGAGAACTACAAGATCTGGGCAGGATACAACCCAATGGGAAGAATCGAACTCGCCGTCACAGCCCTCGTAGCGACACTACTCGCCACAGTGCCCACCCTGATCATCGCGGCATGGAGCATCGTCTACCTCATAGTCAGCATACTGCTAACAGCGTTCGCACCACTGTTCTTCCTCATCGGCATCGTCCCAGACTGGGGACGAGACATCTTCAAGAACTGGCTCACCACCATCGCTGAGAACATCATGCGATACCTCATGAGCCTACTGCTGCTACTCATAGGAATGATGCTCTACGGCGCAGTACTCGGCCTGAGCGTCACCACAGCAGAACACCCAATGCTCATGTTCGGCAGCAAGCTCACCTTCATCATAATCGTAACCCTATTCCTCATTGTCTACCGCAAGCAGATCACAGACATGGTCGGCATCAAGATGGGGAAGGGCTTCTCCAGCAAGCTCACAGACAGAGTCAAGACTGCCGCCGACAGACTCGGATGGGACGCTACCAACAGTGCACTGGCTACTGCTACAGGCTTCATTGGAGCTCCAGGAGTCAAAAAGTACGAGAACGGCTCGAACAAGACGGCCACGCTCACCCAGAACGCAGCCAACAGAATCGCCTCCGCGAAGCGCATGTACGAATACAGCAAGAACGTCAACGCCACAAGGAAGCCATACAACTCCGTGAGCAGGCAGATCACCAACATTCGAGAAGAGAGAAGCCTCAAGGCTGACCAGCAGCGCAACTGGATCACGCAACGACTTGACAACAGAGCAAGAGGCAGCATCTCCGGCATCGCCGCCAGATACGGCTTCACCATCGACCAGATGGAGCAACTGCTCAAGACCGACCCGCAACAGGCGCTCGAAACAGTCAGACAATACCACGGTGCCGAAATAGCCAGGATCGCCGAAACAGGCAAGCCCATCAACCATGCGCTCGAAACAGCGCGCCAGAGGAAACAGGCCATCGACGAACTCGTGACCACCGCCGCAAACACCATCGGCACTGACGACAATGGCAACAAGACCATCGGCGACACCGCAGCCAGCACCATAGCCTCAAGCTACACAGGCGGCGCAGACCAACTACACGCCGACCTCACCGCATGGAACGCATACCGCCAGGCCGCCATCGCAGCCCAAACCGCCGCCAATGGCGACACTGCCGACAGACTGAGAACAACAATGGAGACCAACAAAGCCGGATACCAGCGCGTCACCAACTGGAGCAACGCCGCCAAGGCTACCATCGACCGGCAAAGCGTCCAGGAATGGAATGCCGCTCACCCGGAGCAGACCGTCAAGACCATGAACGGAATGAAGGCCATCAGCAACGGAATCCAGAACGACATCGAGGAGGAGAAGCGTCGCCAGCAGAAGGATGAGAGGCTACTCAAGAATGTCCATCGCGTACAATCAAGCCTAGAGCTAAGCGACAGAATCAAGCAAATGGACTCCGACAAGGCCACCTACTCAGACAAAGACATTAACACAGTCAATCAGCTCTACGAGGAGATGACCACCAATAAGGAATGGGATCCGCTCACGATGCCGCAAGTCAGCCGCAGCTTAGGGCAAGTGGTAGCCGACGCCTCCAGGCAGACCGTGCCGTTCGCCATGGACATGATCAAGCCTACCGTCGAACTAAAGGAGCCTGAACGCAAAAAGACTACCAAGCATGATCCGACGCTACCAACCATGGCTAGGAAACTCGGCATCAGAACGAGAACACTCGCCAGGCTACAAGCGCAGGGACACGACGTGAACGAAATCAAACAAGCTATCCCCAAGGCAATGAGCCAATACCCTCACGTGAGCAGGGACCAGGCCATCAACCAGTACTACAGCGACTAAATAAACAAGGAGGCCCCGACGCGAATGCGCAGCGCCGGAGCCCAGATACCCATGAAACGTCCCCTAAACGGGACAACACATGTATATAGAGGAGCACCAAAACCACAAGACAATGGCTATAGCCGACTCTCAGACACACAAACCAATGAGATGAACAGATGTGCCGAGATCGGCTTTTAGGATATATCTCCCAACCCAATACCGCGAGATCGGCAATACGTACTCACGATCTCGCGGTATTCGATTCTAAGCAGAATGCAAACACTGCCGCTGCGCGGGCCCCTATCAACGGAGACAGGGAGACGGCATGACTATAAGAGCGATACCAGAGCAACGGCACCACAGCGAGAACTGAAGACAGAAATGACAACAAATGTAAACAAAGTGGCCCGGCTACTACCAACTAGAGAGTAGTAGTAGCCGGGCCACTAAGAAGAGGGAATCAGGAATCAGTCGTCGTCGGCGAGCAAAGATCCAGCCGCGATACTAGCCGCATCAGCTCGATCTTCCAGCTCAGTTCCCAGATGAGAGAACATACGGTCATCCTCACTCAAACTATCTAAAGCAGACTGATAGCGATTAGCGGCCTCACCGAAGTTTCCATTAGCCAGGGCGTCATCGCCAGCCTCAACGTCAGACCAAATAGCCTCGCGATCCGCATCAGACACTCCACTCAAATCATCAATGCCATAACGACTCGAAAGAGAATCATCGGCCGCCAGCAGATTATTCTGATAACTCAAAGTCGTGTACTCATTACGCAAGCGAGTCTCCTCACGAGAAGAATCAGCCGACCCGATCTTGTCGGCGATCTCCTGAAGCCTAGTCGCCCGTGCAGAACGAGCCTCGTTAGAAGTAACAGCATACACGTCGTCTGTGATCACCGGATACTCAGAATCAAGGGCGTCCCACTGAGAATCGAGCATGATGTTCTCACCCTCGAACACTGGAGACTGACCATAGCCAGTCGGCTTCTCACGCTCGGCCTGAATGTCGGACCAATCCCACTCGCCAGCGGCTAGAGAACGCAGGTCATCAGACGCGGACTCCGGATCCGCGGCCACCGCATCGCGCGCAGCCTGAGCGACATACGCGGCGCGATCATCGTCGGACCATTCCTGGCCCATCTTCGGATACACATGACCCGAATCGTCAACATAACGACCATCGTCACGCATACCGGCAACCGGCTCCTCAGAAACAGTGCCCATGACTACCTTCTCACCGTACTCCTGAGCCTCAGGAAGAGACTCAAAATGCTTCACCACAGAACCATCAGCCTTAGCCAACGGACATGAATCCGGAGACGCCGCCTTGCAAACCCGCGGCTGACCGTCCCTACCGACATGATACCTTGCCATCTTCATCGACCTCCAAGTCGAACCACTAATACATGACACCCAATAGATATAAGCGCGACACGGAGATAATACCGAGGCGAAGCACGCAACTACAGGCAAAACAAGAACTCCAGCCCAGAACAGAACAGCCCGGCAACACAGAGAGGCGCTGACGGGCTACTAACAAAGAGACGAAAGAGACTCACTCCAGGGGACCGGGATACGTCCACATAGCCCACGGACGAAGTGACGTAAACAAGAGATCCGAACGCATCACAGAAGCATCCACCAACGAAACCGCCTCACCATCGCAAATAGCGAACGAGCCAGGCTCCAAGTCACGCCAATCGTCAAACTCCCAGACGTCAACAGGCAAATCAGACATCTTCCACTCACCAGAGTCCTCGACAGCGATACAGGCCATGTCCCAACGAGACTTCACCTCAAGCCTCAAATCCTCATGATCGCCCAACCGACACCTACCAGGATGCCCCTCATAACCAAGCACACCCATCGCCCGACCATACAACTTCGCAGCCCGAGCAAACTTACCAGCCACAACAGCCTGATCAGCCTCCACCAGAGAGCCCTTCAACCACGACAGACCTGCCAAGCCACAAGCAGGAGCCATCCAATCGTCAAACACAGAACTCAAAGGCATACTGCGAACAACCGAGGACAGCCTGTTCGCACATGATGACCACACAAACTCACTAACCTCCAACGCAGAGGCAGGCACAACAGGCAAAAACACCAAGACCACATCGCCATCAGGCTCCCACATCCCCCAAACCATGAACACAGGACCCGCATCAACAACCCTGCGAACACGACTGTACTCACTGCCCTCAGGCAAATCACCAACCCACAAACTACCAGAATTACAACCACAAGACTTCCACAACAACGAGCGAAGAAACTCCAACTCACTAACAAGAGCAGAACGACCAGCCTCATCAGACGACTCAGCGCTAGAAACAGTAGACAAAATGCTATCAAGTGTCTTCAAAGAAGAAGGAACATAATAATAACGAGGCCTCTTGCGAATGGCTCGAACTACCTTCAGCAAAGACTTATTCAACGAACGACGACGCCACAAAGACAAACCAGAACCGTCAACAAGAGACGAAATCGTAGACTCATACTCAATACAACGATCCATTGACCGCTCCAAATCATGAAGGTCAAGGCGACCAATACGCTCAAACAAAGCAGACTCATTAGCACGCCAAACAAAACTACGAATCTCACTTGCTACTACCGGCGCCTGACCATGATCGTCAACAGGCGGCTTCACAATGCTAACTTTCTTACCCATGGCTACTTCTCCTTGTACCTAGGCAAGAGAGGGATATACATCCACCAAGCACAGTTGTGCCCACATACCTAGGAGGTACAAGATGGAAGACAGAACAATCAATGACGCATGGCATGACGCGGGACTACCCGACGAATGGAGACCACGCAGAGAACTAGACACTCCCTGCCATCTACCAGTCATCGGGCTCAGCAAGAGCGCGACACTACATTACCCCAACGGAGAGACTATGACGCCGATCCGAGAATGGTTCAACAGGAACAACAAGGCAGCGCAAGCACAGGGGATAGGACTCCATGGCAAGACCATCGACCGACTATGGCAGGACTCGCTCAGGAACACCGAACGAGCAGCACGCATAAGAGCACGCCGCCACAGGAAAGCCAGATAACAAAAGTGGCGCGGGGACCAACCGCGCCACTCAATACGTACAGGATCTACAAGGAGACCCAAGTCACCGCGAGCCCGGCAAAAGGAGAAACCCGGAATCATCACGCGATGACAAGACATACATATAGATAGAGCACGCTAGATCAACGGAGATCGACAAACGGTGCAGATTCGTGGAAGTGCATATATATCTAAACTTCGACCAAATGAAAGACCATAAAAGGAGAGGGAACGATGAATCTCATCGAACTCGCAGAACAACTCAGAAACGTTCCACAACCAACCAAGACCACCAAGACGAAGAAGCCAGAACCAGTCAAGGAATGGTACAAGAACGGCAGCACGCTATCCACGCTAAAACGCCGAGCAAATGAACTATTCGACCGTGGAATCATCAACGACGAAGACGCATGGAGAATCAAAGCGCTCGGAGAACGAATCGCATGGAGCAACATAGAACTCAAAACCACCATGCACGGCTGCTTCGACCAACTCAACAACGACCCCGACACTTACATCACAAACAACAAGACAGTCAACGCCATACTCGCCGCCACCATCAAACCAGGAACGAAAATGGCCAACGAGAAAGTCTACAAGACAGCGCTATCCGTCATCGCCCAACAGAACATCGCGGCACTCAAAGCCTTACACGTCTACAGACTCAAGGCCAATGAACTCCACAAACTAGCCGACGCCACCCCCGGCGACTTCCACATGATCCTACTAACAAACGACAAGCATGAACTCAGCCTACAAGACCTCTACCGACTCACTCTCGACCAGGACTACAAGATCATGCCAACCTACTCCAGACACAACCGACTCGACGACGACTGCTGGGAAAGAGCAATCACAGCATGCCGCGAAGAAGTAGACGACAACATCGAAATCGAATACACATACCACCAATACCGCATCGCCGAAATCAACAAAACCAACGGCGAAACAACCATCACCTACCCAACCAGACTCAACAAAGAACAAGACAACGCAGCATACCGCCACTGCTACTTCCTCTGCTAACAAGCAGAACAAACAACCACCAAGCAAACAAGGGAGGGAGGGGAGACCTGTGGTCTCCCCTCCCTCCGCGTACACGACCGCGAACAAAAATGAGAACAGAAGTGACCACACAAATAACCACAAACATGACCACACGAACCATGCTCAAGATGATCACAAACATGATCACAAAAATGATCACAAACTGTACGCAACTAAGACCGCGCAGAGAACGCCAAAACAAAACAGAAACCAACACGAGAATCTGCGCGGCTAGGAGCTTGAAAACGTTGAAATAGCAATGATCTCACAATGAGAGAACGACAAGACAACACGGCAAAGAAGCGCGGCCAGAGACAGCAGAAACTAACACAAGAATCTGCGCCAGAGAACCACCAAAATCTGCGCGAGAACTACCGCCCGAGACAGCAGAAAACTGCACCAGAGAACGACAAGAATCTACACGAGAAACAAATAAGAACCTACACAGAAGAATGATGAGAATCTGCGCGAAGACAGAACCACGAAATGACAGAAACTAGCGAGAGACCAGGGAGCAATCACTAGGGGAGAACGCGGCGAAACAAGAATGGACTCAACAGAAACTATCAACGGAGACGAAACAGAGCCAACTAGACAAGCCCGGCGCGACAGAGAGACATCAATAGGAACTAACAACGAAGACAGAACCGGGGCGCGAGGGAGAACGCGGCTGGATAGTAGCCGCTTCAAGAAGACAAAAGAGAAGCCGGGCGAGTAGCAGGCAAGAAACTCAACCCGGCTGTGTGCGAAACTAACAGCCCTACCAAGGCGTAGAGGCCATGACTAAACCCCTACCTTTCGGTAAGTCAACACATACATATAGAGAGGACCACTTATTCGTGGAATCGACCTTATATATCCATTCCAACGAAGAGAAACGAACAGACACTAAAACTGAATCCCCGCCATATCCACGGCGCGCGACGCTAGCAGGCAAACCAGCAGCGCGAAACAATGAATAGCCCGACAGGGCGAAGGAAACTATCATGACTAATCTGACAGACAACGAGTGGAACGACGAAGACATCTGGGAAACACCACTCGGACTCAACCTAGACCTCACCACCTACGACCATGACGACGACTGGGACGACGAGACACCACTCACATTCAACGACAACCAAGCCGACTCAGACGACGAATGGGGCGAAGAAGACACAGAGGCAGAGGAACCCAACACAGACGACACGGCAGAACCGGCAAAGCAAACAGACACTGAAAACACAACAGAAGCCACTGCAAGCACCGGCGACAACGAGCCAACATACCTACAAGGACTCGACCCAGAGCAAAGACAAGCAGTCACCAGCGACGCCAAACGACTAGCCATCATCGCACCAGCCGGCGCAGGCAAAAGCACAACCATCACCGCAAGAGCGCAAGCACTGGCTACAAAAATCGACCTAGCCGACAACGAACGCATGTACGCCGTCTGCTTCGGAAAAGACGCAGCCACCGAACTACAAGGCAAACTAACGTCGGCACATGTCGACATGAAGGCAACCACACTACACAGCCTCGCCATGAAAATCCTCGGCTGGTACAACGACGAAACCGGCAAAGTCAAACTAGCCACGCTCGACGGCGAAGGCGACTACGAACTCTGCAAGACGCTCAGAGAGGCGCTAAACAAATGGGTGACCACAGCCAAGAAGCGGTACCCGAAGAGCAAGATGACCGTCAACAAGGCCAAGAAAGTCATCGAGAAGATCAGCAACGGCGTCAAGATCACCGACGCAGCAGACAAATACATCCGCGAACAATACCGCATGTGGTTCAGGAACGCCAACCGCGACGAGGACGTAGTCGTCACCGACTATGCCCAGGCCATCACCACTGCCACGAAACTACTCAACAAAGAGTGGAACGACAAGGACTTGATGACTGCCGACAAAATAGACACAAGCGACACGTTCCCCAAGGCTGCCGTCATGCTCGTCGATGAGGCACAGGACCTCAACAAGGCCCAACAAGCGTTCATCGAAGCGCTACGACCAACATGGCTCACAGCAGTAGGCGACCCGCTACAGGCCATCTACACGTTCCAAGGCGCAGACCCAACATGGCTCGAAGCCTTCAAGAACAAGATCTCCCTACAGCACGACTACCGTTCGACCAAGAACATCGTCAAACAATGCGAAGCGATAGCACAGAACGGAATGATCGCCGCAGAAGACGCCGAAGAAGGCGAACCCGTCAAAATGCACAACGCGCAGAACGAAGCAGAAGAAGACGCATGGATCATCAACGAAGCCAAGGCCCTCATCGAAGCCGGACTGAGCACAAACGTGGACAGTGAGAACGGGATCGTCGTCCTCACGCGAGAATCCAGCAGAGGCAACAGACTCCGCAAGAAACTACAAGAAGAGGGACTAGACGACAAAATCGAGATCTCAACTGTCCACAAGTACAAGGGCCTACAAAAAGCAGCGGTATTCGTCATCGGACTATCAGAGCAGACATGGAACCGAGACAAGAACGATGACGCCAGGAACTGCCTATACGTAGCGCTATCACGCGCGAGGAAGTACCTCTACCTGTCCTATGCCCGAGAGGAGATCATCAACAACAGGGCAAAAGGCACGAAACCACTGAGACTACTCAACAAACTGACCGTCGAAGAAGTGACTACCAACAGCACTCCAGACGACATCGCCAAGACCATGAGCCGTGACCTCGAAGAAGCGCTGGCAGAAGAATACAAGAACCTCGGCATCCGCAAGAAGGCCGCCATGCGAGTAGCGGGCACCTACAGGCTGCTAGCCAAACGCTATGAGGAAGCAGGAGACAAGGACTCTGCTGAGAAGATGAACTCCCGCGCCACGGACATCAACAACTGCATGAGTCTCGCCGTGTTCTCAAGAATGGTCAAGAAAGACGAGGACCCGGAGAACGAGGCTGCACTCGACCCACAATGGCGGTTCAAGACTGCTGACCAATGCGGCAAGAGGACATGCCCGCCCTGCATCTGGCGCAAGTCCAAGCAACTCGAACTCAAGCTCGGCGCGCTCAACTGGTGGGCCACCGTAGGGAACATGAGACAACACCCGAACGAGGCCGATCCCATGAGACTACAGGCGCCACTGTTCTTGACGCTCACCGTGCCTAACGTACCGGCGAGTGAACTGAAGTACGCCATGCAGATCATGACCGAAGCATGGCGTAACATCAGCCACATCTCCAAACGGGACGTAGAACTCCACACCAAGAAATGGGGCATGTGGCGCAGAGCTATCCCCGGCTGGTGGAGAACCATCGAAATCACCTACAACGAGAAGACCAAGATGTACCACCCCCACATGCACATCTACATGCTCGCCACGAAGTACTACGCGAACGCATACAATGTAGACGACCCAAGCATGGAGGGCAAGAGCTGGGTATGGAGAAACGAGAACGACCACCGCAGCCGCAAGGGATCGCCATACTACATGACCTCACGGCAATGGGGAGAACTCTGGACCCAGGCCATCAACAAGGCAGAAGACACGCTCACCAAACAAATCGGCGGATACCGACTGCCCGACCCAGCAGAGAACATCGGCTACTACCTCGTAGACATCAGGAAGACCTACACGAACACCAAGAGACAGGAGAACAACGTACAGGCAGGACTCACCGAAGTCGCCTCACAACACTTCAACCACTACATCCCCGAAGATGACGCCATGCGCAGAGCAAGCACATACGTGACCAAGCAGATCCAGATACTGCCAGAGAACGTAGAGGGAAACGAACTACTCGACTGGCTCGACACCCTCGAGAAAGCCCTAAACGGAGCACAGTTGTACTCAAAAGGCGGATGGCTGAAGACAATAGACGACAAAGCGAACAGCGCTGGCCTCACCGACTGGCAGGCAGAGGAACCCAAGACAGCAGACCCCCTCGCATGGGGCACGCTCACAGAACGATACCTCAACCTCAAGGAGACCAAGCGCCGCGAAGACTCCACAAGCCGCGCCACCTGGAACGGAAACCAATACGTCGAACGAGCCATCACAGGCAAGATCAAGACAGCCGAAATGCAAGCAACTGAGGCCACACAGATGACACAACTGGCAACAGACATGTTCGGAAACGGCGACGACGAGTTCTGATGATCAACAAGATGGGCTCCACCACACAAACACGGTGGAGCCCATCCCCGTACTTGAACACTCACAGACACTCCCACCACTGCTGCCACACCGCCACGAGCCAACAGACCACCACAACGACGCGGAGAACACTGACTCAAACCCACCAACCAAGCCGCCACAAGCCTCGCGGCGACTGACAACAATGACGTCGTCAGACTGCCTGCCAGAGCAGTGAGAAACCACTCAAAAATGGTCAAAACGCCGGTAAAACGCCGGTAAGAACGAAGTGCAGGCAAGTGACTACAAGTGTCCGCAGAATCGCGGGATCTCAACGTTTCTACGCCCTCTAAAAAATCCGGTAAAAATCCGGTAAAAATCGGGGTTCGGAAGGTCGGAAGAATCGCGGAATCTCAACGTTTCCATCTGGTACCCAGGAATTACATAATAAAGAACTCCACTACAACCCAGCTACCGCAGGGTCTCCGTGGAGTATGGACTTGAATAGTATCTACAGATCCATCGCTAACGCGATGTATCTATAGATAGCTAGGCGAAAAGTCGATTTTTACCGGACCAACCCGAGACGACGGCAGAGAAGCCGGAGACAGGTGGAAGACGACCGCTCGGACAGGCGGGCAGAGGCGGCGGCCGCCGGGGCTTCCGATGTGGCGGACAGCGTCGGGCGGCGCCCGCGCCGAGGGCAAGGCGAAACCGCCAAGAAGAAGCTGAACGCACTGCGTGCAGCGGCAGTCGGTTGAACACGAATCCACGGGTAATACCGAGACACCGAAAACCACAAGACTATGCTGACGATAGTGATAGCGCCATAGGCGGCGGGATGGATGGTGCCGTGGCTGATGGCGGGCGGTGCCGAACCAGCGTGGCCTAAACTGCGTGGCTGTGACTAATAGACGCCGAAATAAAGGCGACTGCTGCCGTGGCCGCAGAATGGCCGATCCGGGCATGGTTAGAGAATGGCTCTCCTCGATTCTTAGCCCGATCGAGGCCTTCGGATGATGTGCTATACCGAAATCGGCTTTTCTGATGGTTGACCGTTCTAAATACCGCGAGATCGGCAGTACGTATTCACGATCTCGAGGTATTCGATTCTTAGCCGTTCTCGGAACCGATCAAAAAGCGGTTTCCAGGGGGTAGATAGCGAGAAATCGGCAAAATACATGATCTCACGGCATAAAACGTCACTCAGAGTGGTATCGCGACAATGCGATACGAATGGCGGACGCTAACTCACTGAGCGAATGGACCGACCACTACCACGGTATGAGAGGCGACTACTCGGCCGCGACCGGCAGACAGCGAGGGCCTCGTGGCGAGAGTGGCCATAAGCACCGGCTTGAGCACTGCCCAGTACAGGACTGAGAATGGCTGATCTGAGCGCAGTCAGAGAATGGCTCTCCTCGATTCTTAGCCCGATCGAGGCCTTCGGATGATGTGCTATACCGAAATCGGCTTTTCTGATGGTTGACCGTTCTAAATACCGCGAGATCGGCAGTACGTATTCACGATCTCGAGGTATTCGATTCTTAGCCGTTCTCGGAACCGATCAAAAAGCGCTCTCTAGGGCCAGACTATGCAGAATAGCCCCTAAATGGCTGAAAACGGCTAAACAAAGCCGTTTAGACGGCATGTCCAAGCTACTACTTGATACCATGAATAAGTCCACATACTGAGACGATTCAAGCAAACAAGAGAAATGGAACTATAATGCGCGAACCCCAGAAATACGAACTGACGCTATTGCAGCGGATGCCGCACGGCGGACCCACCGACAGGAAAGAGGCCGGGCAAATCACGGTCAAGGTCGATGGCGCTGAACAACTGGCCTCCCGCATCATCGACCTGCTCAGCGACGAAGCTGGCGGAGACTTCCTCAACGGCGAATGGTACGACACCGTGCAGTCGATGATCTGCGAACGACTCGGCTACCGCATGGCCAGCCACAAGCTCATCGAGTTCGGACGCTTGGCAAACTACGCCGTCATCGTCAACAAGGTGGAAGAACAATGAACACAGTCCGCGTGCCACTCAAGACCATCTCCGACAAACTCTGCCTCCGGGGAACATTCATCACCGCCCGCATCTACAAAGCCTCGCTCTACCGAGTCCTCGAAGGCAAGGTAGACGACGACGTATGGGCGAGCGTCACCATCCATGACCACATGTGCGTCATCAGCTACTACGTGCGCCCCCACGAGCAATGGCGTTTCGACGACACAGACCCCGCCGGCGACGAGACCGAAGTGTTCAGAGTCGATGACATGACTATCAACGACGTCGTCAAGGAAATCACCAAGCGAGTCAACCACCGAAAACCGAGTCGCCGCTGACAGAGCTCGACCGATCACAGAGAGGAATACCAATGACAGAGCAACTAGGCAAGCCGATACTCATGACGATGAACATGCTGGCCGACAAACGCAGACCAAAGCAGACCGAGAACGCCATCCAGATCATCAAAGACAACTTGAAGCAGGAAGACCTCATAGACGCATGGGAACTGTTCACTGCTTACGCCAAGGACGCGGCGGTGGACGGAGACGACGCCCGACAGCTCATAGACGACTTCGATGACCAACAACTGTTCGAGATACGACGCATGGCGATCCAGTTCGCCACCGAGGCGTACTTCGATGACCTGCGCCTCAATGATTCAACTCACATGGTGCTGCGACTCAAGATGCTCACGCTGAAGGACGATGTTGACGCGATACTGCACGAACGCGGATATGTTATCCCCAACGCCATCAAAGGCAAGTATCAGGCTCCCTACAAGGAACAGAAATGAACCGCTACAGACTGTATGATCTCACGGTCAACGAGACCGCCTATGAGGGCATAGACGACATCGACGTCCACATGCTACTGCAACGCGAACTGAGACGCAGAATCGTCAACGAACAGACGATAGGAATCGAACAGACTCCTACACTAAGCGCCATCGTCAAAATCGCGGTAGAACACGCACTAGGGGAATGGGGCGGAGAAGAAACGACCATCACGATAGGACGCTTCACCGCGCAGATCTGCGAGAATCAGAGCATACAGGACTGAGCAGGAAACGGCACAGAATCTGCAACGAGAATCTACGCCTAAAACCAACAAGAAACGGCACGGAAAATGATCACAATAGCCACCTCTCCCGCACACCTCGCATACGAAGACGTCACGATAGACTCACCCGACAAGATCCATGAGTGGCGTGACGCCTTGGCATCGGAGCTACATGCCATCGCGGCATGGAACTACAAACACAAGGACGACATTCTCGGCGACGGGGTAGAGGCGTACCATCTAGGCAACCCGGACTGGGTGCTCCAATCACAGATGAACGCGGTCATGCGGGGAGAGCTGATGACACTCCACCGCTACCTGGCGCTAACCAACGGCGGCGTAGATGACATCGAGAAGCCTACCACGCTCACTGCTTACGAGCACTGGAATGACGAGGAATGGTGGCAGGAACTCTGTGATGAACTGTTCGACTTCGGACGAGTCCCGGATGACGGCTGCTACTACACGGAATGCGACTCGGAATCCATCGACTACGGCCCCTACGAGAACAACTACGACTACACGGAGAAGCAGCTCAAAACCATCTCAGAGAGGTACAACCTCCATGTCATTCCCGAGTACAAAAGCTGAACAAGACAACAGCAAGAAACGGCGCAGAATCTGCAACAAGAATCTGCGCCTCTATAACCACAAGGAACGTTGAGATAGCAACGATCCGAAACCAACGGAATGACAAAGACTATCGAGAGAACAAGCAGTCCCAAAGCGACAGAATCCAAGCAGAAATCTGCGCAGAAGAACAACAGAAAGAGCACGGAGATCTGCGCAGGGAAAACGCGCAAACCAACACAGACGGCACCCAGATCCCTATCAACGGAACGAAGAAGGCCAGCCACCGCGAGAACAAGACACGGCGACTGGCCAACCCAGTAAAGAAACTGCAAACAGACTATGAGAGCAATGCGAGCACGTCAGAGAACTTACCCGCAACATCTCCCGACAACACAGCGCGCAGCATAGAGACCTCACGAGCAACGTCAGCCTGCGGGAACTTCCCCTCAGGAACCGACACAGCCACAGACGACGCCAAATCCCACAAAGCCTTACGCTCAGCATGAGACTTACCCGCCACAGCCACAGCGAAACGCAGATCATCAAGACCAGCCAACTCAACCGCATCGGCAATAGACCGCCTGACGACACCCACATTCGCAGAATCGCCCAACGCGACAATCAAGCGAACAGTGTCGTCAACAGACTTCACACCCAACAACCTGGCCACAAGAGACCGCGACTCCACCGACACTGCATCCAACTGCCCACTGATAGCAAGAACCCGACGAACCAACTTCTCCGACAAGGGCTCCACCGCACTGCCAGCCTTAGCCTTACGCGGCTGCTTAGCCTTCTTGACTGCGGACTCCTTATGCTCAGCCTGAGCAGGCTCCTTGACTACAGGCTCAGCAACAGTCTCAGACTCAGCAGTGGTCACTGGCTCAGAAACAACCGGCTCTGGATCCACTGACTGCGCCAAGTCTAAAGTGGACTCACTGTTATTAGACCCACCGAACGGGTTGCCCCATCCATTGAACATGTCAACCATGACTACTAAATACCTCCAAATCTTAGTATCATAAAGCGACCTAACCGGCCACAGAACATGGATATATAAGGAGGAATACAGCCTCAAATGTCAGCAAATCACACGATCATCTGAATAGAACTATCGCGATTGATGACACAAGCGAATGACACAGACTTGACACAACTGCCGACCTCAGACGATGGTGACACACTTTTGTGTCACGAGACACGCCGCAGAAACGTTGAAATAGCAAGGATTACGAAGCCCGACCCATCTGAACAATAAATTCAGCCATATAATACCTAACTACTCACTAAACGTTGAAATCTCAACGTTTTCCGCATACAATAGAGTTAAATGACACAGATAGAAATGACACAACGCTAGAGACGCCGCTGCCCATGGCGAAGAAAGCCGGTCGAATGCCACGAAACAAAAGCATCACGATCCTCCAAGGTCGAGCAAAACTAACTGAGCCTACGGAATCCCATCGTACATGGAGGGTCATATGGACAGACCCAGTGACAGGGAAACGGAAGCAGACAAGTGGCGGTGACACCAGGGAGAAAGCGACCGCCAAGGCGGCTGAACTACTCGGTGACTACATAGACGACAAGCACAAGGGCACCGTCAGACCACCAACACTCAACGAAGTCTGGAAGCAATGGCTCGACGAGAACGAGCACAGACTCTCACACCGGACCATAAAAACATACAGCACACTGGCATGGAAAGTACTACGACTCTATGGACCGGAGCCAGTCACCACGATCACGCCGACCATGCTCAGACAAGTGGACACGACGACGATCCACCGACCGCTACAAGTCAGACTGCGAGGACTCGTACGAGAAATGTTCACACTCGCAGACACATGGATACACCGCGACCCAGAGGAGTACGCCAAAGCCATCAAACTCACCGGCAGCAAAAGCGAACGCTACCAGAAACCAGTCAAACGAGGCGACGTGCCCAGCCACAAATGGATCGCATCAACCATCATCACCGCATACCACACCGTCCAACTCGGCCCGCTCGACGACCCCGACAAAGTGGTGTTCGACCCGATCACCGGAACCAAGGTACGCAGCAGCCGCAAGGCACAGTTCGCCAAGGGCCTCGGACTCACCGAACCCACCGACAGGGACTTCCTCAACGGACTGCCCGACGACGTGCTACAAGGCAAGGCGAGACGGCGCATACCCGCGCAATACGGCGACCAACTAAAACGACAGCAACAGCAGACCGAACGCATCGCCAAGCAATACAGGCTCGTGGGACTCATGGTGGCGCTCGGCGCGGGCGGCGGCCTCAGACTAGGGGAGACACTCGCGCTCAGGGTACGACATGTACTCAGCCGAGAACTGATAGCAGAGGCATACTTCGCAGACATGCCACGCGAGAAACGACACTGGCGCGGAGCCATACAGATCCTCGAGCAGGAAGGCAAGGGTGAGGACAGCAAGATCTGGCTGTCGAAACCGAAGGGGGAGAACCAGAGGACAGTACATGTTCCCATGTTCCTACCATGCTGGAACGGCTTCGGAGTCAACACGCAGCGCATACAAATCGCCGAGGTTATACCGCGCTTCGCCGACGAGAACGTCAGCCTCTGGGAGACAACAGACGACGAATGCAGAACGCTATGGCTGCAAGGCTTCTGCCCGCTCGGCCAACTAATATGGCAGCGGCTCGACGAACTCTGGAACCAACTGGCCTCGACCAGAGGCAAAGACAACACGCAGGACGTCATCAACGACTACCTAGACCTGCTGCTGTTCCCCACCGCCACCGTCCCCCGCAAGAACCGCACAGGCCTGCAAGCAGTGAAATGGGACGACAACTGGCCGTACTCCGCCCGAATCGTAGAGGGCACGGGAACCTACCAGGCCTTCGACAACGTCGCCAACGTATGGCTCAACCCCCTATACGACTACGTCAGCGGGATCTACGATGAATGGCCTGAAAGCCGCATCAACAGCAAACGACGCAAGGGATGGACCAGCCACGCGCTACGCCACTACGCAGCCAGCAGCCGCATCATGAGCGGCATACCGCTACCACTCGTAGCGCGTGAACTCGGGCACGCCAACGGCGCGTTCACACTGCAACGATACGGGCACTTCCTACCCGACACGATAGGATCGAAAGGCTTCGAATACTAACGAAAACAGCCCTAGACGATTCTCAGGCCGACTATGACTACAGGTGATGACCCATACCGGGATCGGCTTTTAGCGGTCCCGACCCATCCTGATACCGCGAGATCGACAGTACGTACTCGCGATCTCGCGGCATTCGATTCTCAGGCTTGCGCAGAACCGTCACCGTCCGCTTTAGCGTCGTCGCCATCAACGTGCTTAGAACCAAACAAATGATCAAAAAGAGCGTCGCCAGCCTCCTCCTTCGACAGGACGCCGGCCAGGTATTCCTCCAGAATCAGATTCGTCTTCGACATGCGCTCCACAGCATCGGGGTCAGGCACATACTCGCCAGTCTCCATACTCACATCCACAGTAGAGACAGTCACATCACCTATACCATAAGGCATCAGACCGTCAACACCGCGAACCAGCACGTCCTCAGGCGGATCGTTCAACGAATACACACGGGCACAGGCGCTGCCATCAGGCAACTCGACCAACTCGCCATAATCAGGAACACCATCACGAGTGAACGACACGAAACGAACAGACTCACACATACCCCGATCATAAGACCACAAGATCACAGAGAAACACCAGCGAGACCGAATGACACAAACCGTGACACAAACCAAGGAGAAAGAGTCCGGAGAACATCACACGGGAGACCACGCCAAACCACACACCACTCGACCAGATCCCTAACAACAGAACAAAGAAGGCCAGCCACCGCGAGAACAAACCACGATGACCAGCCAACACAGAGAGAACTGCCTACACTGAGAACACTGAGAACATGATGCACGCAAACTCACGCAACAGGAGACAAACCCACAAGCCGCATGTGCGCACCATCAAACAAACACGTCTGCAAAATCGCCGGATACCCAAACCAAGCCTCAGTACCATCAACCTGCGCACCCATGCTCACATCCCAAGTCTCCACTGCGTGCCACTGCTTACCATCGACCATCACCACATCGCCAGGACGCACGTCAAGAATCCACGACTCAGACACGTTATGACCAAGAAACCAAGACTGCGTACCACCAGTCGGCTTCATCGCGTCCACACGAACCAGACCACCACGATCAATCGCCCACTGACACTCCACCGTGCCAATAGTCGGAGACACACAACTACGAGCAGTCCTGTGATCCACAGGCCCAGCCGGAGCCGGAGCTGGAGTGGGAGCAGGCTGCTGCTGCGGAGCCGAAGCGGACTGCTGAGCAGACACAGACTGAACCTGAGCCTGAGCGGCGACTGCCCCCGCTTGCTTACGCGCTTCCTCGGCCACCGCCTGCTTACGAGCGGCCTCAGCCTCGGCAGCCTTACGAGCCTCTTCAGCCTTGCGCGTTTCCTCAGCTTGACGGGCTTCCTCGGCTTTCCTTGCTTCCTCAGCCTTGCGCGCTTCCTCAACGCGACGCTGAGCAGCCTCACGAGCCTGCTTACGAGCATTGCCTTCAGTGCGAGAACGGTCCGCTGAATGCTGATCAAGCGCCGACAACGGATCAGGCTCCTTATCGTCTACCGACATAGATGCCTCAGCCGACTGAGAACCAAGCCCCAGCCACTTCCAACCATCCAGCCACCAGTTAGGGGTATGCGGCATCTGCAAACCAATGCCAAGAACCACCATCAGCAAGAACAAGCCAAGAAACTTCTGCCACTCACGAACCGGGCCATCAGGCCAATGAGCCCTACGCCTGCGTTCCTCCGGCGATACCCAGCCCGGCCTGAACTCCGGGAACCCAAGATCCAGATCATTCTCAAAACCATCTTGCTCGCTAACAGCATGCTTAGCCTTATGATTCTCGTTAGCGCCAAACATAATAAAGGTCACTCTCCTGTGGTCTCACGTATTCCATACGGAGAGTGGATATATATGCGCTACCGCGAAACCATGGCGTGGAACATCACGAGATCACTATCAACGGAGACAGAGAAAGTGCGACGAGGAAAATACAACGAGCAGAGAGCGCTCATGACAGAACGAAGGAGGCCCACCGGATAGACACCGGTGGGCCTCCCCACAAGACAGCCAGGCTAACAGCCAGGCTTATGACTCACAGACTCACTTAGCAGCCTGACGACGCTTGTTAGCAGCCACCATCAAACCACCACCAAGAACAAGGGCAGCCACGGAGACAGCAAGATACGTCAAGATGTCAGCACCAGTCTTCGGGAAATCGGCAAGATCGTCAGTGTTCTCTACCTTCTCAGCGGCAGCGTAGACGGTGCCGTCCTCAGTGCGTAGAGCACCAGCGGTCTGCTTAGCGGCATCCATGCTGATGTTGCCGGTAGCGTCGAGGAAGTTCGTGAACTTACCGGCGTTCACCACGTAGTTCACGCCAGCCAGGGACTTGCCGGTATCCGAGGAGGACCCATCCTTCCACTGAGGCGTCAACGTGACTGTGAACTCGACAGGGGTAGCGTCCTTACCAAGCAGGAATCCCTCAGGGGCCTTCGTCTCAACGAAACGATAGGACACGCCGTCAGCGTCAGTGGAGTCAGCGTCAGCGGCGAGACCCTTCAGCTGGACGTTCTCACCGAAGGTGATCGTGTCGGTGCGACCAGTCTCGGTGCCGTCCTTAGCCTCGTAGAAGTTAGCACCAGAAGCCTTCCACAAAACCGGCTGATCGGAACCGTCCTTGTAGACCTTGAACTCGGCGCCGTTGAGGACAGCGGCGTTGTCCTTGAAGTTGACCTTCGTCAGATCAAGATCGGCCTGGTACAGCTTCTCCTCAGGGTTATGGATCGTCTCCACGTGGGACTCGGAGTACGGATCGTTGCTGTAGTCCACGGAAGCGGTGTTAGAAGTCTTGTCCAGCAGCACAGAAGTCACCACGCCAGTGTAGGTCACGCGGATCTGCTTACCGGAGAACTCACGAGGATCGTTCAACGAGACAGTGAAATCATTGACGTCCGGAGTGGCGTCCAGCAGCTTGACGGTGTACTTAGCGGCGTCAACATCCTCGAACGCACCGTCCTTGCCAGTGTTCGCCTGAACCTTGATGTTCGAGATGACGTTCGTGGCGGCCTTCGTGACATCCAGGTTATCGGTCGGGTTATCGTTCACAGTGAACGACGGAACCTTGCCGTCCCAATCCTGATAATCGGTCGTGTAGTTAGGAACGTTCGTGTCGATCTGGAAGTTACGGACGGAGCCGAGTCCAACCAGAGCGTCGTCACCCTGAACGTCCTTCACGATGACTACCTTATCGGCCTTGATCTTCAGCTCACCGACCGTCACGTCAGTGGCGTTAGCATCATCAGCGCCATTCCCAGCCCGCACGGAGGAAACCTTGTTCACATACTCGTCGCCGTCCTTGAACGCGGTGCCGATGACCATCGCACGGGAGATCGTCTCGCCCGAGTGATCAGCATCGTGGTTAGCGGAGTCAGCGTCCTCAGTGATCAAGTAGAGGCCAGCCTCATCATCGGCAAGATCGAAACGAGCCTCACCGTCAGCACCAGTCGTATGAGCAGCATCATGGAAACCAGCTGCCTTCAGGCTGTTAGCGAACTGACGCATCTCAGCGTTATTAGCATGATCGTTGCCATACACGTCGTCCGCCTGACCATAGAAGTACTTGGCCACGAACTCGACAGGGGAGAGGTTAGCGGAGTCACCAATGAACTCCAGGTTGCCCTCACCATCAAGCTGAATCAGCTTGTTCCACTTAGCCTTCACCGTAGTCTTAGCGGCGTCGACCTCACCAGTGGTCTCAGTGACCACAGGCTTCAAAGCGGCTGACAGCTTAGCATTGTCAGTGGAGGTCAGATCGTAGCCCTTCACGCGCTTGTAAGCGGCGTTGCCCTCACCGACAGTCTCGAAACGAACGTTCTCGTAGCTGCCGAGCTTGTAGGCCGTGAACTTCCTGCCATTCACATTGACCGTGCGATCCACGTCGCCGTCCTTACGGCCCTGCGCAGAGATCGTGATGTCGTTAGCCTTGTTCGTGTCAGCAGCCGCGAAAGCAGTGCTGCTCACAGCCGCGCCACCAAACAGCGTCGCAACAGCCAAGGCGATGGAAGTCAACTTCTTAGTCGCAATCATCTTACTCATCTTTATCTTCAGTCTCCTTATTACTGAGATACCTATCAATAAAACCGTTCAGCTCAGCGGTCATCGTCGAGTGTGAACGTGTAGCCGCTTGCCTGAACCTCTCCTTCTTCTCGGAATCAATCAAGAAGAAGAGGCCTGGCTTTTGAGTTTTTGCTGCCATTCCCGTCCTCCCAGAGAGTCTCAACAATCGTTACGGGACTTATATATAGGTAGGACCACTTTTGAGGCGATGTATACCTGAGTCACTGTCAACTAAGCGACTGAGCGTGCTTCCCGAGCCGGCGATGACGCTTGACCAACCACGCGACCAGAGCTATCAACAGAGCGAGCAGAGCAACCCCACCGATAGCCAGCGAGACGCCCCACGGCCACACGGGATCACCCGGAGCCTCGCTCGACGGAGGCACGTCACCAGTGGCTACGCCACTCACCAGCAGCCGGCTCGTGTTGATGCCGACCGGCACGCACGTCACCAAAGTCACACGGGCCTTCTCGCCCGGCTTATACAGCTTGCGGAGAGCGTCAGTGTCTTCGGGATCAACAGACTCGATCTTGTCGATCTTGTACCCGGTCTCCTTGCCAAGCACAGTCACATAGAAGAAGTCGCCCTTCTTGAGCTCCGGGACACGAGTGAAGAACAGACCATGCACCGAACCGGAATGACCGGAAATAGCGGAAAAATCACCGTCCTCACCCAACGGCAGATCCGTACCCCACAGATGGCCAGCACCCGCCGACAACACGTCGTCACTACTACCATGCCTAATGGGAACATCCGCGCTGATGGATGGGATCGAGACGCTACCCATCACACTGTCTCCAAGATCGAGAACGTTGAAATAGTTCACGTCCTTACCCTCATGATCAATGTTCAGATCGTGAGTAGCCGGATCAATGGTCTTGTTATAGGCTTCGGCTTCCTCGAGCGCTTGCTTCTGATCCGCAGACGGCCAGGCAGCCACATTCTTCGCAGTCCGCTCAATAGCGGCGCGATTAGCCTGCTCCTGCTCGTACTGACTGACTACAAGAAAAACCACGCGGCCCAACGAGAACACAACCAAAGCAATGCCCGCAAGAACCAGCAGAAACGTAACCCAATCGAACTTCTTAGAGCCAGCCGAATGAGCAGGCTCACGAACGCTTACAGCTGTAGTCATCTGCTTACCTCCACGCAATGACTGCCACGCCGCTTCCCCCACGGCGACCAAACAACGATGCCTATCACCAAGGCAACCATGACTACTCCCACAGCCCACGGGAGAGCAGGATCCGAAGACCAACGCCTAGACACGGGAGAGGATGGGGCGTCCGTACGGACGCCGCTAACAATGAAACGATGAGTGTTCTGCCCATACGGATAACAAGTGAACAGAGTCACGCGATCCACGCCGGGCTCCCTGACGAAATACCCATTGAGATTCTCAGGCTTATCGACGGCGATACGATCGACCTTATACCAGAGGTCCTCGCCTTCCACGCTCACCTTGAACACGTCGCCCTCCACCACATCGGGCAGGGCAGTGAAAAACTTATTCACAGGATCGCCATCATGGCCCGCGATCACCGCGTTCGTACCAACGCCACCAACAGGCAGCGAGGAGCCATACAAGTGACCGGCTCCCATCGACAGCGAATCATCGCCAGTGCCAAAACCAACCGGAACATTGATGCCCACCGAGGGAATCTCCAAAGTGGCCATCACCGTGCCACCACCCAATTGAGCCAGATACTCAGCGGACGGCTCACTACCAAACGGGACGCTATGACCACTCAACCAAGCGTTATACTCACGAGCGGCAGCCAAGGCCTCACCGCGAACACGAGCATTCTCACTGGACGCAGCTGCCTGCGCATCGTCAACAGCCTTCGACACCTGAGCCTCATGCCACTCCTGCAACACGAACGGAGCCGAACACAAACAGACAGCACCCACCAACAGAATGACGACAAGCGCCCGGAGCGCTACAGCCACACCATCAACACGGACAGCGTGCCGGCTCCGGGCGCCTGCTGACACAGCCCGAGCCGACCCAGAATCGACCCGGCTCACAATCAGGCCTCCACAGAACGCCTACGAGAGACCTTCGCCACAGCGAACGCCAAGGCGACCATCACAGCCGCGCCGGCCACCATGGCCATGTTCCCAAGGAAACCAGTCGCCGGGAAGTGAGACGTGTCGGGCACGTTCTTCCAAATAGCTCTGGGACCCGTGGTGTCGAAAGTATGAGATCCGACCACGTGGCCGTTAGCGTCGAAGCAATGCTCGGTCTGACCGTTAGCAGTGGAGCACTGAGTGTTATCAGTCACCGTGCCATTCATGTCATTCTGACCATTGAACGTCACTGAGATAGAGGCGTGAGAGGCATCGAAGAAACCCTTATAACCATCGACCGGTGTCTGCTCGGTGATGACGTAAGCCTTGCTCGAGTACGGAAGCGAAATGGTCACAAGACCCTTCTCATCGCTCGTGAAATCCCTATGATCACCATCAGCAAGAGGACCGCCAGTCACGCGGAACACCACGCCAGCAACACCCTTAGAGGTATCCAGCGCATCGACCTTCTTGAACGCGAAGACCTTATTCATCACAACAGACTTCGTGTAAACAACATTCGGGAACGCATTGTCAGCACTGAAACCAGTGGCAGCAGTCAACGTAGAATCAACTATCACACCAGTAGTCGCGGCAAGCAGCGGCACGCCAGCCTTGCCTTTCTTACCAAGAGAGGCCTGATCATACGTATCTGTGACCAGATAAACCGAAGCGGCGTCAAGACCGGTAATAGTCACGTCACCAGATGCAGCGACCACGCCAGTGTCAGCGGCCTTCATGTACTTGATCGTGGTCTCCTTGCCGCCATCAGGCGTGTACTTGTAGCCTTCACGAGACTGAGTATCAAGATCATTCATGAAATTACGGAACGACTCAGCGTCAGCACCAGTGTTCTTCTTAGCGGAAGAGTTCTTATCTGCCACGTCATCACCCTGGTCAGTCAGAGTAGAGACCTTCGTCAGAGCATAAGCCAACGGATTGCCCTCATACCCACCAGGCAGACCGTCGGCAGCGGCGCTCAACGCGGGGACAAGCTCGTCAACAGTCTTCACCGAAACACCAGACGCAAAACCCGTCTTAGCATCGACCGACTTAGCCGACAACGTACCAAGCTTATAAGCCGCATACACATGACCGTACTGAGCATTCTTCAACGTGATGCTCGACTGAGAGGCCGGAGCCTCAGCAGCAGAAGCAGACGCAGCCAAACCAGTGAAACCAAGCAGCGACGCGCCAGCTGCAAGCGCGGCCACCAACTTCTTACCTAACATCGAGTTAGACCTCCTCAATCAACTCAAAATGGACGAAAGTTATATATAAACGGGCTGCAAATGACCACAGAAACGGGAAGAGGCCCGCAGCCACAAAGACCACGAGCCTCAACCAACTGCACTCAGCCACAGACAGACTGACTACAGATCACTATCAACCGGATGAGAAACCGGCACCTCAACCTCGCCCACCACAGAGGGATCGCCTCCCACAGTGAGACCGTCGACAGAACTACTCACAGTGGAAGCAGAGCTGCTGTCGCTAGGCGCAGTGGGAGCAGGACTGTCACCAGACCCATCGACACCACCACGACCACGACGATGAAGCGCCCACGCGATGAACGCTGCCACGATGATCAACAAACCACCGACAACAGGGAACACCATGGACCCAGTGCGCCCAGTCTGCGGGAAATGATCAACCAACTTGACAGGCTTATTAGCACTGTTAGCAAGATTGTTCACATAGCCATCTGGGCCATCGTCGTCAGACCCATCCACGAAATCGCCAGCAGAGCCAGACAAGCATGAGCTAGAACCATCAGAGCACTTCACATCAGACAGCTGGAAATCGCTATAGTCTCCCGAAGGGATCGTCAACTTGAACGAAGTGGGGGCAGCCGCAAGAGCGTCCTCATAGCCTTCCGGGGCCTTCGACTCAGTCACCGTATAAGGCGTATCAGACGTGGGGACGGTGAAGTTCACCATTCCCTGATCGTTCGACGTCACCTTCAGAGAATCCGACAAACCGCCACCAGTAATCGTGAACTCAGCGCCAGCCAGATACTTCGTATCGTCGTCAGCATCAACCTTACGGAACGAGAGCTTGACCTGCTTCGGAGACCACTTCGCATAGAACGTCGTGTCCTTATCCAGCGTCACAGTAGTCAAGTCCTTGATCACCGTAGTGGAGTCAGGGGAGTCCTTCACCCAGCCGGCGAAATCGTACTTACCGCATGACGGATCGTCCACAGACTGAGCCTTCGAACCGTAGTCAAGCGTGCGGTCATCTGTATACTGCCAGTTATCAAGCTTGCAGTCAGGCACCGTGGTATCGAAGGACTGCTTCACCTGCCAGCCAGCATACAAAGTAGTATCTTGATCGACCTCACCCCAGCTCCAGGCCCAATCATCACCGAGAGACCCATCGTCATTCTTCAGATACCAAGCCTTGAAATGACGGCCAGTCCAAGT
>ERZ808240.937-NODE-937-length-37005-cov-3.678322_pt1 | contig 37005 bp, 28 predicted proteins | sample MGYA00521084_ERZ808240 | MGnify/ENA primary metagenome ERZ808240 (study PRJEB31516, sample SAMN03275571) | gut metagenome | biome: mammalia-associated habitat; material: feces | host: Papio cynocephalus | place: Kenya | collected 2012-08-06 ... | reverse complement strand
TATTTATAAAATTTATTTTGTGCATTTTGCATATATTTTTCTAAAAAACATCCAAACAAAAAACACTGGCATCAGCAGCTTACATGCTGAAACCAGCGTTCCTTCTTCATTCTGTTTACTCAAATTTATAAATATCTCCACTCGGCACATAATACACATTCACTGCAAGCCCGATCACTTCCGGAATCCAGTCCGCAGCATACTCCATTCCAAGCTCTTCCAGATTGAAATGCCCAACATTGAACGCAGCCTTCACCTTTCCAAGCTGTACTGCATCTCTGATATAGGACATCACGGTCCAGTCGATCGTCTCTCCCGGAATGATTGCATCCACATTTTCTTCTTCCATGATACGTATCACTTCTGTCGCATACTCCGGACAGAATCCGTCTCCAGTTGTTGGCTGGTGTTCAAATATATTTGGCAACAGATGTCCTACAATTGCCACTTTCTTAAGCTTATCCTCGAGATTCCCGATATAACGGATTCCATTTAAACACATTTTTTCTTTGAGAAGTGCATTCATCTTTCCGACCGTCATATCTGGAAATTCAAAACACATTGTCATACCTTCTGCTTCCGGGTTAACACGATACTGCTCCCATCCAAGATATTTGATCACGCCGGTAAAGATACCATCCGGATTATGGGCATGTGTATGGTCATGATCACGGAAAATTGCAATTCCATACTGCTCCAGAAGTGCTTTTTTCTCTTCATATACCTTGTTTTCGAATCCTGCCCGCCAATCCGGATAATCCGGTGTGGAATAATAAGACGGTTCATGTACATATAAAAGGTTACATCCGAGCTCCGCTGTCTTTTTGATCACATCAATCGTCGGAACTAATGCAGATACAATGCCGGTGCATTCTGCATCAGGGTTACCCGATTTGAAACCATCGCACCCGTCATAAGATGCATCGAATTTCGGATGATATGCTAAAATTTTGTCTGTTATTTCTTTAATCGTCATATTTATTTTTTCTCCTTGATTTTCAGTAAACTTATGCTTTTCTTTCACAATCCAGCCAGACTGTCCTATCTGGAAGCTTAGATTCCCAATTAACCCTGATATATTTTCATTAACAGCCGTAATCTACACTACTCTGTAAAAATATGGATCATCACCCCCTGCTCCCACGATGTAATCGTCCCGGTCAGCTCTGTTGTCTCCATCCAGCTTAAGCATTTACTGTCAGTAAGGATCCGTGGTGTTGTCTGTTCCACTCTTCCAGCTTCGTTTGCTGTCCCGCTATTTTCAATAAAGATACGGCACGCTTTTCCTTCCCAGTCTGTTCCTTCCAGAATATAGCGGGCGGAAAGTGTTCTTGCCTGTGGATACCACTCTTTCTGTGTGTCAACACCTCCCGGTAGAATTTTTCCCTTAAAGTTCTCGCAGTCGCAGCTTCCATCGAAGCTGAATATTCCAGCTTCACCTGTTTTTCCTTTTACCTCAAGTGCTTCTGTAATCCTGACCTTGATTGTTAAAATCTCCTGCATTTTTCCTGCTCCTATTTCTGTATTATATTGTAATAAAACTGATATTCTTTCATTGGCTGAACGCTGCTGCTGAATAAGTGGTCATGCCTGTCACCCTATACAATATAAATAAACGGCTCTTTCGCATCCACAAAGTCAACCGGAAGCTCCCCTGTAATACTCCGAAGCCATGCCGGAAGATGTTTCATGCCCCATTCTTCACTTCGCTCATGTCCAAGCACCAGCATTCCCCTATTCATGCCAAGCTGCGCCGCATCCCTTACATAGGCGGAAAGCGTCCACTCTGTAATATCTCCACAGATTGCAACATCAATGTTCTCTGCGTGCATGTGCCGCATCGGAAGGTTCTCCTGTCCAAGTCCGAGGCTTCCTCCGCCGACTAAGACGCTGACACGCTTCACCGACATCTTCGGATCCCCGACAAGCTGTATGACTTTCATATCCAGCTCTTTCTGGAAAAAATGTGCCAAATCCTCTAATGTTGTCTCTGGCAATTCGTAGATTGTTCCAAACCAGCCGAGTTCTCCCTCTCCTTTGACACGGTATTTTCCCCAGCCCAGTTCTTCATCAAAACCACGGTAAATGCCGTCATCTGCGTCCATATGCATATGATCGTGGAAACGCCAGATTGCAATCTGATGCTCCTCGATCAATTTCTTTTTCTCCAGATAAACCGGATCATCTGATAGCCACTCTGTATCGTCTGCCCCCGAAAACCAGGTCGGTTCATGTGTGATGATAAAATTGGCTCCCAGACCAATTGCCTGTTTCACCACATCCACAGTTGCCATAAAAGTCGTGACAACCCCCTTTACTTCCATGTCCCAGCTTCCCGTCATCAGATGGTCGCAGGTCTTCTCCTTTGGAAGTGGTGTTACGCCTGTCTTCTCAATGATCTTATCTACTAACTCTCTTACTGTCATAAAAACTTCCTCCTATCTCATTAAAAAACAGCCCCCACAGAAGAAATATGCACAACGAACTGGAATAATTTCTTCTGTGCAGACTGTCTACACTTCTCTATTTTATTAGCCTTTTACAGCTCCAACCACAACACCTTTTACCAGATATTTCTGTACAAATGGATAAATAATCATAATTGGAAGAATACCAATAACTGCCATTGCCATTCGAATGGATGTACCTGGCAATTCTACCGCCCCGGTTCCAAGTAAAGCCGCATTAGAATTCGATCGCAGTGCCTGAATATTATTCATAATTTTCATCAATAACTGCTGAATGCTATATAACTTTTCATTGTTGATATAATATAAGCCGTTTGTCCAGTCGTTCCAATAACAGATTCCAGTAAATAAACTTATGGTTGCAACTGTCGGAACAGCCAATGGAAGCATTACTTTAAAAAATATTTTCAGTTCAGATGCTCCATCTAACTGTGCTGCCTCAATCAGGGAATCCGGAATACTGTTCTGATAATAATTTTTTACTAATATTACATTAAAAGCGGTAACAAGATAGTTTGGAATAATCAATGCCCAAATCGTATCTTTAATGTGGAAAAATTTTGTCCACATAATATATGATGGAACAATTCCACCGTTAAATAACATGGTAAAAAACACAAAAAAAGCAAGAACATTTCTGTATTTAAATGATTTTCTTGACATTGGATATGCCAGCATGGTTGTAAGAAAAACACTGAGTGCAGTTCCTACAATTGTCACAAAAAATGAAACTCCATATGCCCTTACAATCATAACTCCCTGTTTTACCATATAATAATAGGCATCCAGACTCCAACTCTCCGGCCAGAAGGAATATCCATTCCGAATTAATGATGTCTCTGATGAAAATGATGCAACTACGATCAAAAGGATCGGCAGCATTGCAACAATAACAAGCACTGTCAAAATAATTGTCGATGCTCTGTTAAAACTTTTACTTTCTGTCATCTCCGCTCCTCCTCTTTAGAACAATGCATTATCAGAATCTATTTTTCGAACAATCGCATTTGCGATCAATACCAGGATAAATCCAACTAACGACTGATACAGACCAGCGGCTGCTGACATACCTACATCATTCAGTTCCATCAATCCACGATATACATAAGTATCAATGGTCTGAGTTACATTGAATAATGCTCCTGAGTTCTGTGGCACCTGATAGAATAATCCAAAGTCAGAGTAGAAAATTCTTCCTATGGACATCAATGTCAGGGTTATAACTGTTGGTTTTAACATTGGAAGTGTCACTTTACGGATCTGCTGCATTTTGGTTGCTCCATCAATTGCAGCTGCCTCATAAATGGATTTGTCAATTCCAGAGATACTTGCCATGTATACAATCGACTGATATCCCATATTTTTCCATAAGTTGACAATAACAAGAATTACCGGCCACGCACCTGTGTAGGTATACCAGGAAATCTGATCCATCCCAAGTCCTGCAAGAATTGTCTTATTGATAAAACCTGTGTCTGCATTTAAAAATGCATATGCAATAAATCCAATAACAACCCATGATAACAGGTTTGGCAAAAGCAAAGCAGCCTGAAAGAATTTTACTCTTGTTCTTTTTCCAAGTTCACACATCATGACTGCTATCGCAATCGCTACAACTGTTCCGATAATGATAAATGCAATATTGTATACAATAGTGTTTCTGGTCATAATCCAGGCATCCTTGGTTTTAAACAGAAATTCAAAATTCTGAAATCCGCACCAGTCACTTCCAAATACACCTTTTCTTAAACTGTAATTCTTAAATGCCAGAAAGATTCCGAACATTGGAATATAATTATTAATCAGCAAATAAACAATTCCCGGCAAGGCGATCATAAGCAGTGGCAGATTTTTGAATTTTCTTTTTTTCTTCTTTGCAATTGCCTTTTCCATTCTAATCTCCATTTCTGTAAAACTGCCACAAGTAATGTGGCAGTTTTTATCCTTATAACTAAATGATTATTTTTACTGTTCTGCTGCCCAGGCATCTAACTGTTCCTGTTTTGCATTTAAAATATCCTGATATCCGGCATCATTTAATGCTGTAACAAATTTTTCAATCTCAGTATCTGGATCTAAGCTTCCGCAGATCAGTCCCGGCAAATACTGTGAAATTACATTTTTCACAGCCGTATACTGAGTCTTTACACTGCTGGAGTCAAATGTAAATCCCATTGCAGGTGAAGTTTTTGCAGATTTATTTTGTTCTAATTCCCAATCAAGAGATGCAGGGTCTGTTCCTGCTGTCGGATACATTAAGAAGAAATTACCCAATGTTCCGCAGCTCAATTGTGCTGTATATGGTACAGTAGAAGCATCTTCTCCCTCCGGATAAGAAACAGTACCATCATCACTTAATACATAATCTCTGCCTTCAATACCATAAATCAGCAGATTAATAATGTCTTTATCTGTAAAAGTAAGATTCAAAAATTTCATAGCTGCTTCTGGAACATCTGTTGTAGAAGCAATCATCCAACTAATTGCATTTAAATCACCTGTAGAAAGATATGCATCTCCAATAATCTTAGCTCCGATCGGGTAATTGCCACACTGCGCCTGAAGAGATGCTGCGGTATCTGCTTCCGGATAACTGTAAGCTGCAATATAACAGAAATAATTACCGGAACTCATCAGCTCTGCTGCCGCACTTGTAGTGGTAGCTGAATCCTGCATTACAAGTCCGTCATTATACCAGCTTCTTACCAACTCACATTTTTCTTTGAATGTATCTGTAGAATACAAATCTTTTACTGACAGATCATCTCCTTCTAAAACTCCAATTGGACTATATCTGTCATCTGTCAGAAAATCAACATCACCATAGTTGGTTGATACCCCGATTTCCCCTGTCTGAACTGGTGCAAGCGGGGTCATATCCGGATATGCAGCTTTTACCTGTTTGAAAATATCTGTCATATCTTCCATAGAAGATACCTGACTCATATCAATTCCAAGTTCATCTGCAACATCCTGTCTGTAAACAACCATTGGTGTAAGTGCTACAGGTTTCATTGTCGGGACACCGTAGATGCTTCCATCTTTAGCACATGCTGCCAGCCATTCTTCACTGACTGTATCTACCGTTTCCTGCCCATACTGATATAAAAGATCTGTCAGATCATACGTCATATCTGTTGAAACATAATTATTAAAATCACCTAATGACTCGAAAATATCAATTTTTTCTCCACCCTGTAATGCCAGACTGACTTTGCTGGAGTAATCGGCAATTGCAATTGGCATCAACGTAATTTCTGCTCCAATTTTTTCCCTTGTGATCTGATTGATTGCATCTTCTACAACATCCAGGTCTTCCTCTGTTGGAATATTATTAAAAGTACAGTATGCATAAGTAACCTGATTGTAATTTCCGTCTGCTTTGCTTCCGCTTTCTGTACCATTCACAGAACCAGAATCATTTCCGCCGCAAGCAGTTAAGCCAAATGTCATCGCTGCAACTAATAAAGCTGCCAGAACTTTTTTGTTTTTCATCTGAAAAACCCTCCTCTTTTTTTGATAGTATCAATTTATCAGATTTATCTCGTTCTTTCTTTCAAAAAAAAGATACAAACTTTCAAAAAAAAGAGAACCAAATCTGATTCTCTATTTTTTGCAATATTGATTTGGCGACACGCCTGTATATTTTTTAAATATCGTAGAAAAATAAGTAAAATTGTCAAATCCTACTGTTTCTGCCACATCACTCACACGCTCACCGCGCTCTAACATTCTTTTCGCCTCATCAATCCTGTATTCTGTTATCGTATCTTTGATTGTTCTACCAGTTAATTTCTTATAAGTCTTTGATAAATATTCCGGTGCCAGATAAAACTGTTCAGCAATCTCAGTTCTTCCAATATTTTCCCTGTAATGCTCTCTGATATACTGATCAATCTTCTCGTTGAGACTATAATTCTTTTGGACACTTTTCTCATATTGGAAGGTACAGTCAATCAGATAATTTGTCCACCTTATCATATCCAATACAGATTGCGATGCTTTCTGCCCTAACTGATTTAAGTTATCATCCACAAATAAACCTGATATCTGAATCTCTTTTTTTCCAAAATAAGTATAAACCGCCTGGAGAATTTCCTCTTTTCCTCTGGATAAAACCTGATCACTTAATGTCTTATCATAAATCCTTTCATGCAGCATTGCTTTCATATAACTTAAAATTTCTAATTTTTTCTTTTCGGATAAAAATTGTTCTATTTTATCTACTTCAAAGACATTTTTAACATCCTGCCGTACCTCAGCCACATCATCTTCCTGAAAATAACTGCCATAAAATGCAACATTCCTTTCAATCAGATTCTGCTGCCGGTGGAATGTGTCGTAAAAATCTTCTATCTTGCAAGGCTTTCCTACACACATGGTAATTTCAGAGGAAAATAATTTTTTAAAACCTGTGTGTAAAAATTTGCAACACTGTTTTAATTCTTCACTGTCTTTTTTCCGGCAAACCGTTACGACAATATAATAATGATCATAGTCCATTGACACAACCGAGCTATTATCAGGACATCCGCAAAAAATCTCCGAATGGATGTTCTCAACCACAAAAAGCATTAAATCCGGGCTCATTTTTGCACGGTCTTTTTTGATTTCTGTTATTTTGGAAACAATCAGATTATAATCCTGTTCTACATCAATCTGCAATTTACGGTTTCCGATTTCATTCTTTATAATCTCATTTTTTCCTGCAATATGACCCGATAATATTTCGCTCCAGAAAGCAACCTTTACATGATTCTGGTTCTCCTTTAACCATTTTCCATATTCACTGTTTTCCTGCAATTTTTGAGTTTCCACCCGTTTTAAAATAATTTTCTTTAAGGCTGCCTCCATGACATTCACATCAAAAGGCTTTAATAAATACTCACATGCCTGATATTTAATTGCATTGGATGCATAATCAAAGTTTTCATGACAGGTCAAAAGCAGAAAATCTCCCGGAAGCTCTTCTCTCCGAAACCACTCCAGCAAATCAATTCCAGATCCCTGTGGCATCTCAATATCACTGATCACAATATCAATATGATGTTCTTTTAAAATCTCTTTTGCCTGCTGGATATTATAAGCTGTAAATGTATCTGAAACACCAAGTTCTTTCCATTTTACTGAATTTTTAATGACATCCACCGTTGCCATATCGTCATCTACAATTAAAACCTGCATTTGCACAACCCTCTTTTGTAATCTTATCAGTCCATTTTTATCTGTTTCTGTTCTTTCATTTCCTGTACTGCATGCGCTGGTATCCGGAATGTATTTTTACATCCATGTGGTTCAATATTGCTGATTGTAAATAATCCTTCACGCTCATACATAAGCTCCATCATCCGTTTCACACTCTTTAAACCTACACGCTCCCCTGTCTTTGAAATCGTATTTTCCTTATTTTCAAAAAATTGGAGTACTTCTTTGGGATATCCGGCTCCATCATCTTCTACCTCAAGATAAAGCATCTCCTCGCCATTTACATCCGCTTTGGACGCTTTGATCAGAATCGTAAGCATCTGATTGATATTTACTGCATACTTATACTCATTTTCTATGATTGTATGGATAATCATCTGTGGAATCTTCCACTCTCTCACTTCCGGATCAATGTCTATATAGTAAAACACGCATCCCGGATATTTCAACTCCTGCATTTCAAAATAATTCTCTACATGTGTTACTTCTTCCTGCAACGACACTGTATGCAAACCTGCACGAAACATATAGCGTATGTTCTTTGACAGAGCACTGATATAATTTTCAATTTCTTTATTTTTTCCCTGCTGGCTCAAACTTGAAATTGTGGTCATTGCATTCAGAAAGAAATGTGGTCTTATCTGAAGTTTCATGCATTTAAGCTCTGTTTCCTGCAGATCAATCTGTTTTTCGTAGCTTTGAATTTTTAATTTCATGATTTCATCCATCAGGCGGTTAAATGTATCTTTTAATACAATAAATTCACTGCTTTCAAATTCTTTTGTAATACGATATTCTCGATTTCCAGTCTGCATCTGTTCCATGCTTCTCTGCATGTGTCCCATCGGCGCAAGCATTTCTCTTCGCAAAAAGTTAATAAAAAATACCGAAAATCCTGCCAGAATCAGTATTACGAATAATACTAATATCATGTTCCACCGGATTTGTCCAACAACCTGAGACTTACTTACATACGCCGATAACTGCATTTTCCCATCTGCAAGTGTATAATCATTCTTATATACACCCATATTTTGAGGTGTTGCCTGTAATTCTTTCCCGATTTCATAGGAAAATTCCTGTTTTCCGCAGGCTCCCCATACTTTTTTCTGTCCATCTTTTAATAATATGGATATTTTTTGCAGATTCTTTTTCGTTGCATTGTCCATAAAATGATCAACAGAAATAAAAATACCAGCTGATCTTCCCTGCCATACATACATCTTGGACACATAATTGTGCGATCCAATCCGCACAATCATCCACTCCGCTTTTGCACTGCCTTCCTTTGCTCTCTCCAAGGCATATTGACGTAAATCTTCACGTTCCTGATAAGCCATATCACTGTTCTCGTAATCCAGACAGCTTCCATATGTACTATCTCCAATCACAACTGCATCCACATACTGATCGTAAGTAATCTGCTCCTGTATAAAATTTTTTATTGCTACAGAAGCATAATACCGCTCTGTTTCTTTTTCACTCTGAAGCATATCATAATCATTATTTTTATAAATCAAACGCTCTAACAGCATATCTGCATTTTCCAGTTTATTCTCCAGTTCTTTCCCATATAACTGAAGCAGATTTTTACTGTTTGCCTGCATATTTTCTAAAACTGTATAATATGAGACACAAATATAGGTAACAACTACAATCGCAAGCAATACACTCTGAATTACAAGCATATAGACCGTTTGACTGACTAATGATTTATTTTTATTCTTTTTCTTCATATTACGCCCCATTGCAATCTAAATTTTATTCTCTTTTGGAATCCGATCAATTTCAGCTCCTATCATACCCTTTTTTATCTTTTGTGAAAAGAAATTTTTATATGAACAAAATCCCCCAACTTACCGATATATAAATTATCGAAACAAGCAGTCAAATTTATTTCACGGAGGAAATAAAGATGAACTTAACCGTAAACAATTATTTGGGCGGAACGACGAATGGATTCTCCACTGCCACGATCAACACAAAAAACACTGGATTATCCAAAAGCAGTTCCTTTAGCACAGGGAAGTCAACCAAAAAATCTCTTAATTATAATGCAAAACAAATCTCCTCACAGCTTATCCGCGCCACAAAATCGCGGACTGCCGCTGCGGTTCTCACCAAGGCCAAAAGTACAGTCAATAATTTACAACACTGCCTCGGAACCGGAGAATACGATGACAGCGAGGTGCAGATTGCCCTCGCACACGCAAAAAGAATGGTAAAATGCGCCCAGTCCAAGGTGTCCAATCTGAAACAGGAAGAAAATTTACAGAGGAAATACGAACGTGAAAAATCGGCAAAAGAAATGCAGCAGAAGTCCGAAGTAAAACGCCGCGTCCACCAGAAAGAAAATGATCTGAAACAAAAGATGGCGACAGAGGAGATTCAGCAGGTACAGAAAGAGAAATCAAGACGTCAGGAAATCATCCGCAAACGCCGTATGCACCGCAATGAAGAGCGCAGCAACATCAACGAAGCGGATATGAAATATCTGCAAAATACTATGGATTACAAACACGGCGGCAATTCCACTGCAGCCGGTGCAGCAACAGTCGATCTGTCTTATGTCGGACTGCAGATGAGCGAATTACAGCAGATGGAAGCACAAATGGAAGCTCAGATAAACGCAGATTAAAATTTCCCCGCCGATGCAGGCACTGTAGATACAGCCACCTGCGACAGTGGCTCATCTGCCGCGGCAGCCTCTTCCGGCGGAATTACTGAGTGATGAAATCACGATATAATAAAGACTGCTATGCGAAGCATGTGCAGATCACGATCATGAAACTTTGTTTCATTCTATAATCTCACCCTGGGAAAGAACGATGATTCTGCTGCACACATGACTCACCAGTGCAAGATCATGTGAAATGAAAAGCAGAGCCATCTGTTCTTCCCTCTGCACTTCCTGCAAAAGTTCCACAATCTCCTTCTGCACAGACACATCCAGCGCACTCGTTGCTTCGTCACAGATCAGCAGTGCCGGATGTCTTAACAGTGCCCTCGCAATGCAGATTCTCTGACACTCACCACCACTGAGCTGGTCTGGATACCTGAGCAGATATTCTTTCGGCAAATGCACCCGCTCCAATATTTGCTCACACTGCACTTTACGCTCGGTCTTTGGGATTTTCTCATAATACCGCAATGCGTCATCTAAATTTTGTCCAATGGTCATTTTCGGATTGAGCGACGACTTTGGATTCTGAAAAATCATCTGCATATTTTTTCTGGAATCTTTTCTGACATGTTTTCCAAGAATCGAATTTCCCTCGAAATACAAGTTTCCCTCTGTTGCAGATTCGATTCCTGTCAGAATTTTGGCAATCGTACTTTTCCCACTGCCACTCTCCCCGATCAGTCCAAGACACTCTCCCGGCATGATCTCAAAACTGACATCATTCACCGCATGTCTGCCGTCTGCATTTCTGTGAAATTGTTTTTTCAGATGTTCTGCACGAAGCAACGCTTCCATCCCATTACGCTCCTTAATAATAATTATTATTCACAAATCATGAAAATCTGCTTTGCAACTGTGGATTTGCTCACTTTCGAATCATTTTCTCCCGATTTATTTTGTCATCTTATAAGTTCGCAATCACCTGTCAAATTTTTCGGAATTGCCTCTATCAGCCTCTTTGTATAATCTTCCTTCGGTTCATTTACGATCTGCTCCGGCGGACCGGATTCAATGATTTTTCCCTGATACATCACACCGATCTCATCTGCCAGCCTGCATGCAACGTCCATATTATGTGTTACGACGAGCATGGAAAGTCCGGTCTGCTCCCTTAAATCAAGCAGTGTCTCTATCGTCATGTTCTGCGCCGCCACATCCAACGCACTCGTCGGTTCATCCGCCAGAAGCAGGGATGGATGATTCATAATTGCAAGCGCAATCGCAACACGCTGGCACATACCACCACTCAATTCAAACGGATAGGACTTCAAAATGCGCTCTGGATCTTCAAACCGCAGCTTTTTTAAGAGTATTTCCGCTTCAGTCAGAATTTCTTTCTTCGTTCTTCTGTCCTTACCACGTAAACAAAATAAACCTGCCTGTGCTTTTTTACTCTCATTTACCCGTGCGCATTCCAGAAACTGTTTTTCAATCTTAGCAAGCGGACTAAGCGACTGCTCCGGGTTCTGAAAAATGTATCCAATCTGTCTGCCATGTATGTTCTGCCACTCTTTTTCTGAAAGCTGTACCAGATTTTTCTCCTGTAAAAAAATATTCCCGGAAACAATTTTCCCCTCGTCCGAAAGCAGCCCTCCAACCGTGCGAAGCAGTGTTGTTTTCCCGGAACCACTCTCCCCGACGATCACAAATATTTTTCCATTTTCAAGCGAAAAGCTGACATCATCCACTGCCAGCTTCTCTTCATATGCTACCGTCAGGTGCTCAATTGTCAATTTTGATCTCCCCTGATTTCTCTCCACGGCACAACTGTCCTTTCGTCATTTCCTTTACTCTTCCACAGTCAACGTATTTGTCACCAGATAATACTCGGTCGGATTGATCTGCACGCCTTTTACTTTGTTGGCGTACACAAAAATCAATTGCTGGTCTGCCACGAACGCAAATGCATTGTCATCTAACACCTGCTGTGACAATTCTTTTGTAAGTGCATCGACTTTTGCGGTGTCAGCGGTTGCACTGATTTCTTCTGCGAGTGCATCTACTTTTTCATTCGAGTATCCGCCATAATTGTTGCTTGCTCCGGTGGTAAATACCATATTAATGAAATAAGAAGGTGTACCGATCGGTGCCATCGCATAATTTAAGATTGCAATATCATAATCACCGGCTGCAAGGGCATCGTCTAATACATCCATCGTTTCGATTGAAAGGTCGATTCCAATCTGTGCCAGCTCTGCCTGCATCATATCTGCAAGCTGGATACAGTTATTATTATAGCTGTATGTGATCACTTTAAAGGAAAGATTTTTGCCATCTTTATCAAGAATGCCATCTCCATCTGTGTCTTCGTATCCGGCTTCTGCCAGAAGCTCCTTTGCTTTCTCCGGATCATAGGAATCTACCGTAAGCTTCAAGCCATCTGTGCCGCCAAAGGTCAGGTTTTCCGGGTAAATTCCATAGCACGGTGTCGCAAATCCCTGATATACCACCTCTGCAAAACTTTCCCTGTCTATGCAGAAATTAATCGCCTCGCGCACTTGCAGATCATCCAATCCATCTGATTTCAAATTGAAATTCAGGTAATTAGCCCTCGTTGTTGTGACCGTGTCGGTTGTATACAGAGAAGTATCTGTAAACTTCGCCGCTCCGTTTGCCGTCTCCTGGGCGATCAGATCGATTTCCCCATTTGCCAGTGCCATATCAAGAGCGTCCTGATCATCAATAATTTTCAGTTCAATGGTATCAACCGTCGGTGCACCACCCCAGTAGCTTTCATTGGCACGCATGCTGACATCTGTCATCGCCGTAAAAGAAGTTGCAATATAAGGACCTGTACAGGAAACTCCAAGTTCCTCATCCGGCTCCTCTGTCGCATCATAGATGCCGAGCAATGGATCACAGAGATCGTTCAAAAGTGTCGGGTTTGGCTCCGGTGTCACGATCGTAAACCGCATTCCATCTGCTTCCATGGATGCGATCTTTAACGTTGAATCCGCTCTTTCATTCATACTATAAGTGCGCTCAAAACACGCCTTTACCGCTTTGGCATCCACCGTTTTTCCGTTGGAAAAAGTCACTCCGTCACGTATGCTAAACACCCATGTATTCTCATCCGGTGTCTCTACTGATTCTGCGATCCACGGCTGTGGAACAATGTTTTCATCCAGACGGTACAGATTCTCGCTGATTCCATAGATGGACATGATCCAGCCATCCCAGTTATAAGCCACATCCAGACTCTCCGCTCCGAAAAATCCGGTTGTCGCCCCCAGCACAAGATCCGCTCTGTCGCCATTCATACTGCTCTTCGCAGTATTTGCAGTCGTCTCTGTTCCTGTTATCTCATTTTCTTTTGTATCTCCACATCCCATTACAAGTGTTACTGATAAACAAAACATCATAATGGCGCTCACAAATTTCTTTTTCATTCTACTCTTTCTCTTTCTATGTTCTTCTATTTTTCTATTCTCATCAAATTTATCTCATCGGATTTTTCACATCATGTCTGCCCTGATCGTTCTTTTTTCCACCAGATCCTTCAGCCTCTCTCCAAACAACTGAAACCCGGCTGTCACAACAAACAGGGCAATCCCATTGCATATAATGATCCACGGCGCTTTCTGTAAATACACTCTCGCCTCGCTCATAACCGCTCCCCACTCTGCCGTAGGCCTTGCTGCGCCAAGTCCGAGAAACGACAGTCCTGCCATATTCAATATGACACTTCCTATATCAAGGGCAGCCGTCACCACCATGCTCCCCATAATATTCGGCAAAATGTATGCTGTCACCAGACGATAAAACGGCACACCGTTCATTTTCGCGGCATGCATATAATTCTCTTCTTTCATGGAAACGACAAGGCTTCTCGCAAGCTTCGCGTATGTCGTCCAGTACACCGCACAGAGTGCGAGCACACCATTCCATAAACCGACGCCAAGAATTCCCGCTATCGCAATGGACAGTACAAATGCCGGAAATGCCTGAAAAACAAGTGTTATCTTCATTAACACCTCATCCACGATTCCTCCGGCAAAACCGGCGGTCACGCCGATCAGTGTTCCAACCACGAACACGATCCCCACAATAAGCAATGCCGTGTAAATGGAAGTGCGGCTTCCGGCTATCATGCGGCAGAATACGCACCTTCCCAGATTGTCCGTTCCAAACAGATATTCCCTGCACGGTTTTAAAAATGCACTTTTCATATTGACCCCATACGGATCATGCCGGATGGGATATGGTCCGATCAGCGGAATGATCAACAGTACTGCAAGAAATGCTGCGCTTGCTTTATATTTCCTATCCAGCTTTTTCATTACCACTTCTTTTCCCTTCTGACCCTTGGATCTAATATCTGACATAAAAGCTCAACCGCCGTATTGATCAGCAGATAAATCAGTGCCATCCAGACTACATACGCCTGAATGACCGGATAATCTCTCGCACTGATGGACGTGACTGCCAGCCTTCCGACACCCGGCCAGGAAAAGATCGTTTCCACGATAGCCGAACCGCCAAGCAGTGTCCCAAACGACATCCCCAGCAATGTAAGGATCGGAATCATGCAGTTTTTCAGTACATGCAAAAAGAGAATCCTGTTTGGCGAAACTCCTCTGGATCTCAATCCCGTCACGTACTCTTTTTCCAGTTCCGAGAGTACAATCCCACGGATCTGTCTGATATACCACGCCGCCAGCGTGAGTGCCAGAACAAGCGTCGGCATAATGATCCCTTTTACACTGACAGAACCGATGACCGGCAATAATTTTAATTTCATGGACAGCCCGTACATCAGCAGAAGCGCAAGAAAAAAAGAGGGGATCGACGCCAGAAGGTACGTGACAAAACGCACGATATTATCCAGCCAGCTGTCCCGGTATTTTGCACACAAAACGCCAAGTGGAAATGCAATGAGAATCGTTGCTGCAAGTGCGGCCACCGTCAAAAGCAGCGTTGCCGGAATCGTTTTTCTCAACTCGTCTGCCACCGGTTTTCCGGTCTTATAAGAATCGCCAAGATCTCCGTGGGAAAATGAGTAAAGCCATCTCCCATACTGCACCAAAAACGGATCATTCAGCCCAAGCTCCTCTCTCTTCTGTTCCACCGCTTCCTCTGAAACCCGCATCCCTGATTTTTTCAATGCGACAGTAGCAGGATCTCCCGGAGAATGATAAATCAGTAAAAAAGAAAGAAAGGTAATTCCAACGATTAACAGCATTGCCTTTCCTATCACAAGTAACAGTCTTTTTATCATCATTTCTCCCTACTTTACTGCCCGGAGCATAAAAAGCGGGGTGGAAGCAAAATTGATTTTTTCCGCATCATCCCAGACTTTTTTCCAGATTTCCTGATCTGCCGTTACTTCGCCAAAACCGGCGTCCTTCATCATCCGGATATCTTCCGCCGGGCGCTCACACCTGCTGAGCACAAGCTCTCTGGCGATCTCCTCCATTTTATATGCCTCATCATATCCGTTGAAATCAAAGACTTCTGCATCTTTTACATTTTCTCTGTCTTGTTCGTAAGCTTCCTGCAAACCGTCATCAAAGAGATAGTTATACCATCCCGCGTCAAAATTTAACAGGATTCCGCCCTTTTTCAGCACGCGGTACCATTCTTCGTATGCCTTCTGCGGTGCTTCCAGATTCCAGGTGAGATTTCTCGTCACGATGACATCCATGGATTCATCCTGCATTTTTTCAAGATTCTGGACATCCGCCCGCACCCACTCAATCTGTGAAACGTGCTCCCCCGCATTTTCTTTTGCGTGGTTTAACATCTCCTGCGTGTAGTCCACCGCTGTCACCGCATAGCCTCTCTTCGCCAGCCCGATCGCAAAAAAGCCCGGTCCGGTTCCCATGTCAGCGATTTTTATATTTTTCTCCTGCGGGATCTCGGATAAAATGACATTCATCCAGTTGATCTCATTCACATGATCCAGCTCACCGCAGACAACATCTGAATAGCTCTCTGCCCTGCGTGTCCAGTATGATTCTACTTCGTTTAACATCTTCTATATCCTGCTTTACTGTCGTTTTCGTTTTTTGTCTTTCCGCAAACACATACAATTGCGAAATTTTATCAGTCTTGTACTAATCTAACATGGAACGACGACAGATGTAAGCCTATAGGGGGGATATTTCTACGCAAAAGATTGCAGAAAATAAATTCGTAAGAATTTTCATTTTAAAAGACCATGAATTGGAATTTTGTTTCTTACTCTCCATTTCATGATCTTATAATTTTATCTTAGCTCAAACTGATAAAAATTAACACTTCCTTCTCCCACATATTTAAAATAAAGTGCAGACTTCCCATATATTTCCGGTAACTCTGCCTGAAAACACTCTATGTCCTTTGAACTCACCTCTACCGGAATATGTACACTTTTCCTGAAATCTGCCGTATCTGACACCTGCACTTCACCTTTTCCAGTTCCATTCAGCCAGACGGTAATATTGGTCGGCTCCGTAATCTCAAAATACTTAAATCCAGCCACAGCTCCATCTCTCATATTTGCAATGTACTGCCTTGCCGACTCGTTCCCATCCTTTTTATCCTGCGTGATATAAGGATGCTCTTTCAGTAATTTTTTCGGATTCCCGGCATCATATCTCCCGGTTCCCTCCTTCGACCAGAGGTTACAGGCAATCCGCGCTTCATAAATACCCTCGCCTTTCAATGCTCCGTCATTTAATCCACAGCTTGTCATTTCTGACTGTAAAAAATCCCCATTCTCATCCCGCACCAGCTTTTCCGCACATGCCTGTCTGGAATAGGAATTCCGGTTTGTCTGCCTGTGATAGAAAATGTAATACTGATCTCTGATCCGGAGCATTCCACCATGATTATTGCCGATGTAATTTTTCGCCTCTTTTTCCGACATGCCATTTTCCGGGAAAATGTCCGCATTGCTGACTAACGTTCCTTTGTATACAAAACCCTCCGTTGGAGAATCGCTCACCGCGTAGCAGAGTTCATGATTATGTCTGGAAGAATAGACAAAGTAATATTTTCCATCATATTTGCGGATGGAACTTGCCTCGAAAAATTCATGATCTTTGAACGCCCCCGCTCCTTCTTTTGGAAACAGAAGCTTTTCCGGTGTTTTGACCGTCACCATATCCTGCTCCAGCTCTAACACATATCCACCCTCGTTTTTCAACTTGTGAAATCCGGTTGCGATTGCCGGAACCGGTGTGTAAAACCCGGAATACAGATACACACTTCCATCATCATCCACAAGCACACCCGGATCAAATGGAAACGAATCCCCTTTTTTTCTTCCCCAGATCGTACCGTCTTTGTAATGCACATGTCCATAAAACTCATACGGACCGGCCGGAGCATCGCTCACTGCGACACCCATGATTCCCATGAAATCAAATGCATAATAGAGATAATATCTTCCATCGCATCCGACAGCCACATCCGGTGCAAAAAGCAGTCTTAAACCAAGCTTATTTTTCGGGTCCTGATTTTTCCGGTATATCACACCTTCATACCGCCAGTCGGAAAGATCGTCTACCGGTGCTGAATAACACACATAATCATTCATGCAAAACATTGGAAAATTGAATCTGTCATGAGAACCATACACATACACTCTGTCTCCGAATACATAGGGTTCTCCATCCGGTATATATTCGTACTGTGGTAAATATGGATTGAATGCCTGTTTTTTCACTTTTTTTCTCCTTGTTTTTTATCTATACTTTCACACTAGTCACTTTTTCTTTTTACAGCATACCATAACTTTCTCTCGAAAATTGCCTGTGTTCACAAACGGTCAGTTTTCATGCACAAATGCACAAAACAAGACCATGAAATGGAGATGGTTTTCTTCCCCATTTCATGGTCTTGTTTTTTCTGCTGTGCTGTCAGATGTTATGCGATCCACTCTTTTACAACTGAAATGTCTTCTTCCACTGCCTCTGCAATCTGCTCGATAGACATTCCCATTTTTATAAGATTCCTTGCCGTTCTGCGTTTGCTGTCATTTTCCCCCTCGTTCCGACCACGTTCCTCTCTCGCATCCAATTTTGCATTAATTATCTTGTCTAACTCTTCACACATTGCTGATCCCTCCTTCATAAATGCATCCTTATTTGCTTTAACAACAATGTCCATAACCGAACTGTATAATATATTTTCCCGGTTGCGCTCATACTCCTGCAACATTCTCTGTGCCAGCTCATTTTCATTTAGCTTGTCGGATAAAACACGCAGCCATAGATTCTCCTGTTCTGATAAATCTTTTGTTACAATAATCTGGACTGGTATGTAGTCTCCCGAAACATAATAAATACCTTTTTCCTCTCTTGTAACCGTAAATCCTCTTTCTTTCGAAAAATGATTCATTAATTTTTTCGGATATCGATACGTAACATAAGTGAGTGTAATCTGCCCTATCCCGCGCTCGTTGACCTTTGCAGTGTCCGTCTTGTACAGACATGCATATGCATATCCAATATAAAAATCATCAATACTCAGATAATCCGGCGGACTTTTATATTCAATAATATTATATTTTCGAAAAATCCGTCCAATATTTTTCTTCACCGCATAAGCTTCATTCTTTTTCACAACCAGTACATCAATCTGTTTTGGCTTCGTTCCAAGCTGGTACTCATTGTCAAAAGTAAGTTCATCCGCTTCCTCTGCCAGCTCAATCTGGATACCCGCATAAAACGCCGGGTGCCATTGAAGAATTTCTTTGTCTTCTGTCATATAACCTCCTATGAAATTGTCTGTCACAGGAGCCTTCAAAAACTCCTGCTTTCTATTTTGGGGAAACAAAAGCATGAATTTCTGAAATACGGACGGAACCGCCCACAATACGACATTGTGTATAAACAATCATTATATTTTTTAGAAAAAATGCTTTGCATTTATGATAGCAATATCCAGTCAATTTGTCAAAAAATTTTCTATAAAAGACAACAGTAAAAAGCAGAAGATGTTACCATAAATACGACAACATCCCCTGCTTTTTATACCTGCTGCATTTTTTTCTGTGCCTGAATTTTTATTTTCTCCAGCCTTAATCTTTATGCGATTTCTTCCGGCTTTGCAACCTCATGGTTTGTCCACGAATCAGCTTCTGCTGCTCCGCTGAAATCGGCAGAATCGCTATATTTTTCTACTGTAATCGTGTAAGGACTTGTTCCTTCTACATATACAGTTCCACCTGTTCCTACAATTGATACAGTTTTGCCGTCCGCATCTGCAATGGTACCCTCGTTGTAAAGATTTGTGATCTCACTGTCGCTTGTAATCGTCCAGGTAGAATCATCGCTGATGTAGACGCTGCAATATCCGTCTCCGCCATTTCCGGCATAGGTTTCATCGTCAACAAAATATCCGGTTAAAGTACTTCCGTTTGTCATGTAAAAATCAAGGTCGCTGATACTGTCCCAGATCACTGCTCCTTCCATATCCTGATCATCGGCGGTAAAGGTACAGTCAGAACCATTTGCACCTGCCGTTCCCCATCCACGCTCATTCGTATTTCCAGTACACATCAGGAAGAACTCACTGTCATCGGAATAGGTGATATCCACATCAGATAATAAAATATCTGCCTCTGTATTTGTGGTGTAAATCAGACCACCATTTTTTGAAGTAAGACTTCCGCCCACAATCTGCATGGTACTGTTACCGACCTCGGAATCCCCGGACATGCTCTGGTATACAATGATCGTCCATGTAGTGTCATTCTGGCTTAAATCCTGCATATCCCCTGTGATATCGCAGTCAAATAAATGAATGGTATTCAGTCCTTCCATACAGATTGCCTCGGAACCATTTGCAGTCAACGTTGCATTGTTTACCGCAATATCTGCGGTACAGTAAACTGCTGGAGAACCTGTTCCATTACTCGTGTAAGTTCCACCATCCACAACCATTGTTCCGCCTCCGCGGTCACTCCGGATTGCTGCGGAAGATTCGCCCTGTGTCTCTACATTTAAATCCCACGCATATAAGGTTCCACCTCCTGCTGCATGGATACCGCCGGATGTATCTTTTTCCGTGGAAATATCAGAATCGGCAATGTAGACGGTTCCATCTCCATAAGCAAACACTCCTGCGCCTCCGGCTGCGTTTGTCGTGATATCTGCATTTTTCACATAGGTTGTTCCATCCGTTGTAAGCACTGCTGCACCTACCCCGTAAAAGCTGGAATTATCCCCACCTGTACTGTCGGACGAAGTGCGGTCTACCGTGATATTTTTCAATGTAGCAGTTGCTCCGCTTGAAACAAGGATTGCATTTTCATCCGTTCCAATGGATGAATAACTTTCTCCATCCACCTCGGTATCTTCTGCGTACTCAGTCACTGCATCATAGCTGTCAACGCCCGAAGCACTGCCTCCCGGCTGTCCACCAGGCTGACCGCCTGCCATGTCACCGCCCATTCCCTGCGATACGGTAATTTCTGTGATATTGCCTTCCTCATCAAATGTGATCTGAAGCATCGTTCCTTCCGTGATATCACTTAAACTTCCATCTGTCGTATTATTATCGGAATCCTGCACTTTCATCACAGATTCATCGTTAATCGTGAGGAGTGCACTTGCCTGTGTCATTTCACCCGGTGTCTGCTGTGCATTTCCATCGGATTCATCTGCGCCCTGTCCATCATCGGATGGTTTCTCTGGAGCACTGCCATTATTTTCTGATGTATTATTGCTATCTCCACTGTCGTCTGGTTTTTCTGGCACATTCGAATCCTCTCCTTTGCTGTCGCCATTATCATCCGGCTTCTCCGGTGCACTGCTATCATCCCCGCTGTCGCCCGGTTTCTCTGGGGCATTTCCATTTCCATCTGCATTGTCACTTCCATCTCCACCGGCATTTCCATCCGGTGCCGCTCCCATGCCGCCACCGACGCTTAATGTCACTTTATTTCCATCCACACTGTCGACCTTCGCCATCACAGTCGTAGAAACCAGTTCTTCTTCTGTGCCATCTGTATAAGCAAAAGTATTTGCCTCTGTCGTACTCTCTGTCTCGGTACTGCTTTCTGTTGTATTGGTTCCACATGCGGTTACACTTGTCATCATCAACGCACAAACCATCAATCCACATACTAATTTACATTTCTTATATCTCATAAGATCCTCCTTGTTTTGCGAAGCAAAATGCGACTGCCCCTGCAGGAGCAGAGGATTTAGCCTCCTTGTTTTGCGAAGCAAAATGCTGCTATGCTCACATAGCATGTGCCCTTGCAGGAGCAATGCCCAGCAAGCTGTGCAGGATTTAGCCTCCTTGTTTTGCTTATGCTTTTCTTTGATTTGTCTGTATCTTAACAGGGAAACCTTAAACCAACTTAAAAATATAAATATTTACAAAAAAACTATTGCACGCCTCATATCAGGTCATGCAATAGTTTTTTATTTCCATTCAATTATCTGATGAATGTATATTATTTCTATTTCTTGTCTTCCAAATCATCATCCACACTTATAATCGCAACATTTCTGCTTCTCATATATTTGCGGATAAGTAAAATTTCCACACCTGCAAATACAACCACAAGCAATGTGTCAATCACATATGCGATGATCACCCATGTCGGTGTCTGGCTTGCACCTCCATCTTCGTATGCACTGCTGTTTACAACTGTGTACAAAATATTATGGCTTGCTTTTTTCATTGCTTCCACTCCGCTTGCACTCTGCTCACGTACATGCGCTTCTGTCACGTCATAGGCAACAAGGCATCCATCACATCCATTGCGGATCTGCTGGTCGGCATTCTGATAACCATACATGCCAAAATAATCTGTAATGACCATTCCTTTAAATCCCCACTCATCACGAAGTACTGTATTTAAAAGGGCATTATTAGCTCCTGCTGCGATTGGTCCGATATAGTTAAGTCCTGCCATTACTGCAGTTGTTTTTCCTTCTTTGACTGCATATTCAAATGGTTTCAGATATATCTCACGAATTGCCTGCTCATTTGTCCAGGTACATAACATGCTCAGACGGTTACTCTCCTGATCATTTACTGCAAAATGCTTGATAAACGGATATACTCCCTGTTCCATGGATCCAGTCACAACCTGCGCTGCAATCTTTCCTGCCAATACTCCATCTTCCGAATAATATTCAAAATTTCTTCCTCCGAATGCACTTCTGTGTGTATTCATCGCTGGTGCATACCATCCATTGACATTCATCTCTTTTGCCATAATTGCCATTTCATGACCAAATTCATAAGCAAGATCTGTATTCCAGGTATTGGCGATTACAACAGCCGGTGGGAAGCCAATGGTTGCCTGTCCGGTAAAGCTGTTATTGATTGCAACCGGTCCATCGCACTCAACAGTGCTTACTTTATTAATAGACTTCAGTTCTTTTGTCTGATATCCTGCCTGACTGATCAGTCCATCCATCTCATCTACGGTAAGTTCCTCTAAAAGACTATCCCATAACGGATCATCATATTCAAGACCTCTCAAGTCCGCAAGTTTTACATTATTCTTTGCACCAGTTACAGGCATTTCGGCATTCTCATCATCATCTGCCTTTGGATCATAATTAAGATTACTGATAAACATAGCCTTCAAGTCTTCCGGCATTGTGTAGGATTCCGGTGCCTTTGTTGCTTCCGCATAATTTGCGAAGCCGTCTGCTCTCGAAAGATAAGTCAGATTACCGTCTGCATTGTCAAACTGGTTTGTTACAGTGATCAAATCTGTAGATCTCTTATTTCCTTCATTATATACAATTGTTTCCGGTACTTCATACTCCTGTGAAGCAATCATATCATGCGAATTTTCATTAATGCTGATCGTGTAAGTTCCCTTTTCTAACACATATGCTTTCTCTACATTTTCATCGTAAGATGCCATATCCTCAGTATTAAAGCTGATGGTAATTGTCTGGGATTCTCCTGGTTCAAGTAAATCCGTCTTATCGAATGCAATGAGGTTTGCACTTGCTTTCTCAATACCACCATTATAATATGGTGGATTGTAATATACTTCAACAACATCCTTTCCGGCAGCATCACCTGTATTCGTTACAGTAACATCAAATGAAATCTGACCATCCTTTTCCTGTAATGCTCCCATCTCCTGTGTAAAGCTTGTATAGGACAGACCATAGCCAAACGGATACTGAACTGTTGCATCATAATCAATAAAACCTTCTGCCGCGGCTGTTTCATAATACCGGTATCCTACGTAAATACCTTCGACATAATCCACGAAAGATGGTTTTGTCTCCGTGATCAGATAGTTATAATAATAATATGCATTGTTATGCTCTGACATATTATCGTAATAATAAGTTCCAAAATTATTCCAGGTTGGTGTGTTTTTAAGATCATACACAAAAGTATCTGTTGTCTTTCCAGATGGATTCACCTCTCCATCCAGCACTCTTCCTAACGCATTAAAACCATTCTGACCTGCACCTGCACACCATAATACACTCTGAATCTGAGGATACTCATCTACCCAGCCAAGTTCCATGGCATTGGCTCCATTGTATACAACAATTACTTTTGAATAATCTTTACATACCTGATCGATCAGCTTCTTCTCCGGTACACTTAACTGCAAATAATGATCCCCTTCCTCAAAGTCATCATACTCTGCTGTATTATTGGTATAGGTATTCATTTTTCCACCGGTACTGGCTTCTCCCTGACCTTTCACAATACTGTACATATCTTCCGGGCAGTCAGCACCCTCGCCGCCTTCTCTTCCGATGACAATCATTGCTGTATCTGAAAATGATTTTGCATTCTCCATCATTTCATCTGAATATGTTGAAATATCCGGTTCCGGAAGTGTCCAGTCTGAAGGGCGTGTATTGTTATATGCATCATAAAACTCTACCAGTTCCGTATTTATTTCAAATCCGGCATTCGTAAGTCCATCCAGCAGGGAAACCTTTTCATATACATCACTTAATGCCCCACTTCCTGCTCCGGCATATACCGGGTGGGCAGATGCCCAGCCAAATACATTCAGCTTCTTTGTGTCTTTTAATGGTAAAAATCCATCTGTATTCTTCAGAAGGACAATTCCTTCCTCCGTAATCTCTTCACACAATGCCTTTGAATCAGCAACCGATTCATCACTTAATGTACCTCTGCCTGTTGCAAGCGAGATCATTGTATACATTGGTCCGAAACAGATCAGATTCACACAAATCACAAGTGCCGCAAGAATACACATCAGGCATTCTTTTCTGATAAATTTCCGCAGACTTACTTTTTTCTTTCTGACTGCGATCATTACAATTACTGCGATGATCAAAACAACGACAAACCCTATCAGATATGGGAGTGCATTGCTTAATACTTTCAACACATCTGCTATATTGATTGCTATCATAAATTCCCTCCATTTTGTTATGCATTCCGGACTGCATTAATAAAATAATTGATTACATGACCTATTATAGAATCTTCGGGTTAATTTTTTGGTAATTTGCATATCCTGTCATTTTTCTGTCCTAACTTACAATAGAAACATACTGTAAAAACTGTTCCGCTATGTTAAAATCTATAGAAAAGGTAATAATGAAACACTGTAATGGAGGGATAAAAAAGATGTACCGGGTTGCAATTGTGGAAGATAATCAAGAAGATGCAGATCTGCTGCTTCATCTGTTAAAACAATTTGAACAGACTTTCCACGAGTCATTCTCGTATAAGGTATTTGAAAATTCCAGTCACTTTCTGGATCACTATGACAAAGAATATGATCTAATTTTTATGGATATTGAAATGCCCGGAATGAATGGAATGGATGCAGCACAGAAGTTAAGGGAAAAAGACACCGATGTCACATTAATGTTTATTACAAACATGGCACAATATGCACTCCGCGGCTATACCGTTGATGCTGTTGACTACATATTAAAACCCCTCAATCACTATTCTTTTTCCATGAAATTGAAAAAAGCCCTGCGCAATATCCAGCACAGAGCACAGAGCATGATAACTTTAAAAACCTCAGATGGTATTTTCCGTGTCTCATCCTCTGATATTTATTATGTAGAAGTTTCAGGTCACTATCTGAATTATTATACGGCTTCCACTGTATACACCGTCCGTTCTACTATGGCGGTTGCAGAAGAACAGTTGTTAAAATATCATTTCCTGCGCTGCAGCAACTGTTATCTGGTCAATTCCGTCTATATTACTTCTGTGCGATCCACAGAAGTCACCATTGGCTCGACCTCTTTACCGGTCAGCCGTACCAAAAAAGAAGCATTTTTCCGTGAACTTGCAAATTATCTGGGAGGTAGTATTTAATGTTACATTCTATTTTACAGTCATTCTCTTCTTTTACTGTATTAAACAACTTTTTGAAATTTCCTCTGGAGCTCATTACTGCTGAATATCTGTTCTCTTACTGGCTTCCAAAACACCGGCGTATGCTTATTCCGTCTATATTCATTTTAATACTATGTTCTTTTTTATGTGACAGATTTCTATCTGGATTTCTGAATGTGCTGCAATATCCACTCCTGTTTTTTATTTCGGTTTTTCTGATTTACACCGCATTTGAATGTTCAATCTGGCGCGCTCTCTACTCTGGAATTGCTGCCTATGCCCTTCAACATATTGCAAATATCCTGACCGGTCTTTTTGCATTTTATTTTCCTTGCTGCTTTGTCTGGAAAAATTCCGGTTACCTGCCTGATTCACGGATGTGGCTCTATCAGCTGATTGTATATGTTGTCGTTTATACTCTTACCTATTATATTGTTTACTGCACACTGATCCGGCACATCAAAGCCAACGGCTTCTATGGTCTGGATAATAAAGTATTCACTTTCTTTATAGGTATCGCACTTATTCTGGTCATTTTTTTAAATTATTACCGTGTTTATTTTAGCGATATCAATTTTATTGATCCGGTCACAAATATAATCATCTCATTGTATTCCATCATAGGCTGTCTTTTCGCTTTGTTTATCATTTCCGGTTTTAACAGACAGTCTGCTCTGGAACATTCCCTGGAAATCACGAAACAGCTTCTGTCACAACAGCAGAAGCAATATCAGATTTCAGAAGAAACGATTAATCTGATCAACCTCAAATGCCATGATCTGAAACATCAGCTTGCCTCTTTCCGCCATTCACTTTCAGACTCAGATGCAAAATCAGCTTTAAAGGAGATTGAATCTGCCACAAATATATATGATTCCGTCGTAAAAACTAAAAATGAAGCTGTAAACATTATTCTGACAGAGAAATCTCTTTTCTGCGAAAAAAAACAGATCCAGCTCACCTGTATGATTGATGACAAACCCTTGTCCATTATGTCTGTCACAGACCTCTATTCCCTCCTCGGGAATCTATTGGATAATGCAATAGAAGCTGTCCTGAAATTACCTGATCCGGCTCAGCGTGTTATAAGCCTTAACATTTCAACTGCTCATAATATGCTGTTAATTCATTGTGAAAACTTCTACCTTACACCTATTACACTGCAAGATGGTCTGCCAGTATCTGACAAAGGGAACCCAGATTATCATGGTTTTGGCATGAAAAGTATAAAATACCTCGTAGAAAAGTATCATGGAACGCTTTCTGTCTTAACGGATGACTTCGTTTTCTATCTTGATATTTTAATACCACTTGACGGTTCGTTATAAACAGAACCGTCTTTTTACTTTAATAATTTCTCCCAATGATCCACAGCATATAATCCCGGTGCCTGATAAGTTGCGCCAAGCTTTTCATAATAAGGACCAACTGCAAGCGATCTCATTCCTGCTGCCTTTGCTGCCTGAATCCCGGCAGCTGCATCCTCCACCACAAGACATTCTTCCACCGGAAGTGCAAGTTTCTTTGCCGCTACCAGAAATACTTCCGGATCTGGTTTTGATTTTGTAATATCCAAACCACAGCTTACTTTATCAATCAAAGGAAGTAATCCTGTTTTCTCCAGGATCACCGGTGTATTTTTGCTGACCGATCCGACACCGATCAGGATTCCCATCTCACGAAGCTTTGTAAGTGTCTCCTTTGCACCTTTTAAAACCGCACTGTCATCTAATTGCTGTAACAGTTCTTTATAAAAATCGTTTTTTTGTTCTGCAAGTTTTACTTTTTCCTCTTCCGTATAAACTTTATCTGTTTTTTCCAATACGATTTCCAAAGATGCCATGCGGCTGACTCCGCGCTGTCTCTCATTATCTTTTCTTGTAAATCCTTCAATATCAAGTTCTTCTGCAAGTTTTTTCCATGCCTGATAGTGCATCTCATCTGTTGATACCAGAACTCCATCTAAATCAAAAATTACTCCTTTAATCATATCAATTTCCTCCAAAAGATTTATTGTAAAAATAAAAAAATCATGCTATGCTAAAAATCATAAGTTGCACGTTAAACGTGCTATATTCTTGATGAAATAATATAAAAAAATGTTTGATACAGAATTTACAAAAAAAACACTATGCGCATAGATTACGCAAGAATGAGGATAAACATGGCTACTATAAAAGATATTGCTGCTTACACCGGTGTAAGCCCAACGACTGTTTCCAACGTGATCCATGGCCGCTCTGGCCGTGTTTCTGAAGAGACTGTTCAGAAAATTCAAGATGCGATCGACAAACTGGGTTATGTGCCAAATATGTCTGCACGCGCTCTCGTATCCAGTTCTTCTAAGGTGATCGCCCTGATCAACCACATCAATACACAGAAAGATTCCAACTTTATGGATGACCCTTTTCAGGCTTCCCTGATTGGAATTATCGAATCAGCACTTCGCGAACACGGATATTACCTGATGGTTCGCACCGTCGATACCGCAGATGAGCTGCTTGCGTTTCTGCGCAACTGGAACGTGGATGGTCTGTTTGTCACCGGTATTTTCCGTGACAGCTTTTTTGATACGCTTTCCACCTTAGACCTTCCAATGGTATTTATTGACAGTTATGTAAAACATCCAAATTTCTACAATGTTGGTCTGGAAGATTTTAATGGAAGTTTTATGGCTACAAGCCACCTCATTGAAAACGGTCATACAAAAATAGCTTTTACCTCCCCAAGCATCCGTGACGGCGGTGTTCTTCAGGAACGTTTTCTCGGCTATAAAGCGGCGCTGACGCAAAATGGAATCTCTTTTGACAAACACCTTGTCTTTGAATATGAGATGGATCTTCCATCCTGCAAAGAGCTTGCAAAACAGCTTGCCGCTATCCCGGAACTTACCGGAGTGGTTGCTTCCGCTGACATCATGGCTGCCGGTATTATGGCGGGGCTTCGCGATCTCGGTGTCCGTGTGCCGGATGACCTTTCCATCGTCGGCTTTGATGACCTTGTTTTCAGTCAGATGATCACGCCTACGCTTACCACCATCCATCAGAACATGCCGCTAAAAGGTCAGACTGCTGTTGATTTTATGTTACAAAAATTAGAAGGCAGGACGCTTTCCCAAACGGAAGTCATCCTGCCAACTTATCTGGTCAAACGTCAAAGTGTAAAAGATATCCGCAACAGACATTGATTTTGTCACATTTCATACTTTTTTATTTCAGCTCCGTCTGAAGTAACCACTACCTCATACCGCTCTCCCTGATAGAAAACAGAAAATCTCATTTTTTTCCAGCCATCCGGGAGATGCGGATATGCTTTCACCTGTCCATCTTCTATCGTGATACCTGCAAATCCTTTTATTGCCGTCATATAGGCGCCTCCGGCCGCCGCAGGATGCGTTCCGCCAATATAGACCGTTCCTGCCCATTCTTTACCTCCACCTTTCAAATCCGCTCCTGCTGACTTTCTGAAAAACGGATATGCAGCATTGGGATGTCCACAAATGCAGGCAAGTATCCCATACATACAGGCACTTAAGGACGACCCATGTTCCGTTCGTGGTTCATAATAACCCCAGTTATCCCATGCAGTCTCTCTGGAAAAATCATCCGGGAACATCACAAGCTGCGTCACGACATCAGCCTGTTTTATAATCTGCGTATCAGAAGCGACTCCATAAGCTCCGCCCCAATACTCCTTTTCATTTAACAGGCGGCTTCGCACTGTATCCACTGTCGTATCTTCCAATTGAAAATATCCGTCAAACTGCTCGATCACATTATTTTTTACTGGTTTTTTCTGTAAAAGTTTTTCCGCATCTTCATTGAAACGTCCTTCCCACGCTTCACAGTCCATCTCTCCAAATATCTCGGCAAGTTTTTTATCTTCTTTGCTCCGGCTTAAAAGCTTCGCCGCTTCTCTTAAGACAAACAGTGCCAGCCGGTTGGTATAACTATTATTATTCACACGCTCGTGATATTCATCCGGTCCGATCACATCACGCAGTTCATATACCTCACTGTGAACCCGCTCACTCATTCTCGAATCATAAAATCTGGCACAGGAAACTATGGTTTCCGCTCCTCCTTCATACAGAATCGAGGTATCTCCTGTGAGGTTTACATAATGTATCAATCCGTAAACAACCGCACCTGAAATGTGAATCTGCTTATCTTTAAAATAAGTTCTCATCGGACGGTTTGTAAAAACATCTGTGACATTATAATCACTGCAGGCATCGTAACCGCCCTCCTGCGACTCCCACGCATAAAATGCGCCTTCGTAACCATAGCCTTTTGCCTTTTTCTCCGCCCCGGCTAATGTATCGATCCGGTATTTCAATAATGTTCTGGCAACCTTCGGCTGTGTGTTGAGAAAGAAATCCAGCATAAACATTTCTGTGTCCCAGAAAACAGCTCCTTTATAAGTCTGTCCGGAAAGTCCCCTGGCAGGGATTGACTGGCTCCCCGCATGGTAGGGTGCGATTGAGAGCAGATGATAAATCGAATAATTCAATTCCTTTTCTGCTTCTGCATCCCCCTCAATTTCTACTTCACTTGTATCCCAGAGTCTTTCCCAGCAGGCTGTATGTCTTTTCAGCAGTTCTTCATATCCAGCTTCCATGCTGTCTGTAACAGATTTTTCAGATACCTTTTCCGGATCATTACAGTCTTTTGTCGTGTATACTGCTGCCATTTTTTCAATAACCACAGGTTTATTGATATCTGTCACAACACAGATGCGGTGCAGTGCTCTTCGCTCTTCTTCTTTTGTTTTATGTTCATGAGGTGCCTGTGTTCTGTATCGTTCTGCTACACAGACATGCTCTCTGTTTTCATGTGTAACAGCGTCTGCCACAAGGCACATATCCTTCTGACGGATCACCACCTCATCATAATGTGGTCCGTGAATATCCCACACATCACCATCAATTCCTGTATGAATTTCAATATCTGCATGAAAATCTGCCGTCACTGTATAGCGCATACCGATCAGATGACAGTCCGCCATACTTGCAAAATGTTCTGCTTCCACAGTCACACAGCCTCTCTTTGTCCGAAAGGTTGTGAGGCGTCTTACAATTCCATGTCTGAAATCCAATTCCTGTATATGGCTTACCGGCTCCTTCTCAGGAAGAAAATAATATTCACCATCTACCTTAATTCTTGTATACAAAGGATTTGGAGCATTTAACGGTTCTCTCCAGCCATCGCCCACACGGTCATAAATTCCGGACAGATTCACCGCCGGCAGTTTTTCTTTTTGAAATTCCTCCAATGCACCACGGATGCCGAGATATCCATTTCCACACAGAAAACGATTTTCATTTGCAGTTATTTCCTGATTATTAAACCATTCTTCTTTGATGATCCAGTTTTTCACTCATTTCATCTCCATTCTTCCGGTATTTCAATCACTGTCTTTTTACTGCTTAATACATATTTTTTCCCATATACAAGCACTTCACATGTATCTTCACTTCCCAGTGTCAATTCCACAGTATCTGCAGAAACCTTTACGGTAATCGTTCCATGCCCTGTTCCGATATGGAATTGATACCCTTTCCAGCAATCCGGAATCGTCGGGGAAAACGCGAGCATCTCATCATCACTTCGCATACCGCCAAAACCATATACAATATTCATCCACGCCGCCGCAATCGACGTTGTATGCAATCCTTCCTCAGTGTTACGGTTATAATTATCAAGATCCATCCTGGTAGCAAAACCAAAGAAATCAAATGCCTCTTTTTTCTTATTTAACTGTGATGCAAGAATGGAATGTACGGATGGTGACAGAGAACTTTCATGAATGCATTTCGGCTCATAAAATTCATAATTTGCCAAAAGCTGTTCTCTTGTAAATGCATGGTTGAACAATAGCATAAACATCAATACATCCGGCTGTTTGATCATATCATTTCGATAAATACGGTCATAACTCCAGTGATTGTACAATGGGAAATCCTCGATTGGAATCGCATCCACATCCACATGAGGCAATTTAAAAAATCCATCATGCTGCTCAAAAAGCTGCCGTTTTTCATCATATGGGATCAGCATTGCCTCTGCTTTTTTCTTCCAGTCTCTCCGTTCTTCTTCCGTCACATGAAGTCTTTCTGCAAGGCCTTGCTGTTCCTCCAGAACACGAAGCGTATACTCAAACGTGAACTTTCCCATGAAATTCGTGTAACAGTTATGGTTGACCATCATCTGAAATTCATCCGGCCCCATCACGCAATAATAACCATACTTCGTTCCGTCCGCAGACCAGTCCCCTCTGGTAGCAAGCATCCGGCTGATCTCCACGAGCATTTCTGCGCCATACTGTTTTATAAATTCCTTATCTTTTGTCACCTTTTCATAAATCCAGATTCCATAGGCAACTCCTGTCGAGGCCTGTAACTGCAGGCTTGCGTGCTGCCACAGATTGCAGCACTCCTTACCACTGATGGTTGCAATTGGATAAAATGCGCCTTTACAATCCAATGCGTTGGCACGTTTTTTTGCCTCATCTAACGTCTGATAGCGGAATAAAAGGAGATTTTTTGCCGCTTTCTGATTGTTAAAGAGGAAAAAAGGAAGACAATACGTTTCGGTATCCCAGAATGCATTTCCGTTGTATGCCTCTCCGGTCAGACCTTTCGCCCCGATATTATTTCCCGCTTTTGCGCCGTGATAAGTCTGCATCATCTGGAAAATACAATAGCGGATTCCCTGCTGATTCTCCTCATCGCCATCGATCTCGATGTCTGATTTTTTCCAGATATTTTCCCACCACTCTGTATTTTCCGCTAAAATGCTCTCAAAACTTACCTTTGATAGTTTTTCTTTCCAATCTGGCGTATCTTCTGTGCCGTTCCACGTCTTTTTGGTAAAGGTCACGCTTTCCCCGGATTTTAAAGAAACCTTATAGGTAACTCCAACCTTTTTTTCCTCTCTATATCCGGCTGCCTTCAAAGGCTTCCCTTCCTGTTCTCCACAGACAATGCTTCCGGAAAAAAGATTTTTATCTGTATGGATTGTTTTTGCTGCAATGTAAGTGTACGAATCCCCGGCTTCTTTTTTCTGGACATCCCAGTAATTCTTTTTGTGTATCTGATGGATCACTCCGAAATCGCTTTCCAGACTGACAATCAGATCACCTTCAAAATCAACCGCTTCTGCCGAGATCTTCTGTACCGCTTCCGTGGTGTGTTCCATCGCAAGTATTCTCTCGAAGACAAGCCGGATTTTTTTATTATTTCCGGTCACCCAGATAAATTCTCTATGTAACAATCCTGTTTTTAAATCCAGACTTCTTCTGTAATCCTGTATCTGGCACTTTGCAAGATCTAACGGTTCCCCGTCTGCCGTGATTTTTGCGCCAAGCCAGTTCACAGCATTCACCATAAACTCTGTGTCACTGACGACTCCTTTGTATCCTCCGCTGCCAAGATTCTCACGCTCATAGATTCCATTGAAATAACTTCCCATCAAGGAATCTGTTGTGCCACCTTCTTCAAAATATCCACGGACTCCCATATATTCATTTCCCAATGAAAAAACAGATTCCGCTACTTTTGCATAGGCAGGATCAAAATGATTTTCGACGATCTGCCATGCATCTATCTCAAAATATCTGTCTGCTATTTTTGCCATATATCTATCCTTTCACTGCGCCTGCTGTAGCACCATCTGTAATCTGTTTCTGGAAAAAAGCAAACAGAATGGTTGGCGGAATAATTGCAAATAATGTTGCGCGAAGCACGCTCACTGCATCGGTCGGTGTATCCTTAAATGCAAACAGTTTTACCATAACCGTCTCTTTTCCCGATCCATTCAGCACTAGATACGGAAGAAGAAAATCCGACCATGCGGCTGTCAGTGAAAAAATAATGACTACCATGATAATTGGCTTTGACAGCGGAAGCATAATCTTGGTAAAAACTGTCAATACCCCTGCACCGTCTAATTTTGCAGCCTCTAACAACTCTGTCGGAATCTCTTCAAAAAATTCCTTGAACAGCACTACATAAAATGCATTTGCTCCGAATGCCAGCCACAGTGGAACAAAACTTCTGTATAATCCCACCATATTGATGTTACGGAATACTGCGACAATACTGGTTGTGGATGGGATCAGAAGGCTCCACATCACAAGTCCGAATGCAATCTTATGTCCCTTCGGTTTTAAAACCGCAAATCCATAGGCTAGCAATCCATTAAAGATCACTGCACAGACCACACTGCCCGCCACCGAGATAAAGGAATTGAGGTAATATTTCTGAAATTTTAACGCATTCCATGTTGTCATTATTTTGGAAAAATCAAAACTGTCCGGTAAAATCGTGACATTCCTCGTAAACTCACGAATGTCTTTAAAACTGGCCAGAAAAACCCATAAAATCGGGAACACACTGATCACAACCAGCGTGATACAGATCACCATAATAAGAATGCAAAAAACTTTTACTTTTGGATCTTTGATATCATAGCCTCTGATCGCTCCATCTTTTTTATTGATATAGGCTCCCCAGAATCCTTCTCTTTTCTTTTTTGTCTTCACTGCCATAGCTTTCTGCCTCCTACTCTTCCTTATTCTTTGTCAGCTTCATGTAGATACCGCTTAAAATAATAAGGATCACACAGATCATAACGGATAACGCGGATGCCATCGGGAAGTTGTAATCCCTGAATGCATACTGATACATACGCATCATAAGTGACTCACTTGCACCGTTCGGTCCACCATTTGTCATAACCATCGGTTCATACATGATCTGGAATACCGAGATGATCTGTAAGATCAGCATCGTCTTTGCAATTCCCAAAATACTTGGCAGGGTAATATGGCGGATTCTCTGCCAGATACCGGCTCCGTCAATCGTAGCCGCCTCATAGAGATCCGGGCTGATTCCACTGATATTTGCCATATAGATCAGTGCCGTAGAACCTGCACTCTTCCAAGTCAGTGTCATGATGATCAATGGTATTGTCCACTTTGGATTTGTCAGCCAGATCTGCGGATCAACGCCAAGTTTGGATAAAATTATATTTAAAACACCGGTCGGACCAGGAATGAAGAAATAACTCCAGATCCATACTGTCGCCAGTCCCGGAACAATATTCGGGAAATAGACACCGGTTCTGAATAATCCTTTTAAATGTGTTGTCTCTGAAATCAAAATTCCCATAATGATCGGGACAACAAAACCGATCACTAATGACCATAAGGTATAGGAAAATGTATTTTTAACCACCTGAAAAAATTTAGGTGCCTGGATTACTTTTATGTAATTTTTTAATCCTACAAATTCTAATAATTCATATCCTTTTGCACTGTAAAGAGAAATACGGACGTTCTCGATCAGTGGTTCCCAAACAAAAAATGTAAATAGCACAAGAGTTGGCAGCATGACCAGCCATCCTATCGTATCGCTCTTTTTCCACTTTCTTTTTTTCATTTACTTCGCCCCCTGCGCTTTGACAACCTTTTTTTATACATGAGATTATTTAGCAGTAAGCCAGAACTCTTATCCTTTCCAACAATAAGAGTTCTGACCTTTTGATTCTTTTATTTACTGCATATCATCTAAGATTTTCTGGTAATTCTCGTTTGCCTGTTTCATGAGTGCCGGTACGTCAGCGTCTTTATCTGTGATCACTGCCTGTAAAACACTTGTCAGCTCAGCATACATATCCTGTGTGGAACCTGGCTCCTCTGTATGTAAACCATCGGAAGAGGTTGCCTCAAAGTAAGACTCAAACATTTTCTCATCCACATTGTTGTACTCTTTCACTACTTTTTCCTGTGCAGCTACATAATCTGCATCTGTCCATACAGGGAAAGGTTTGATTACAGGAACACCGTTATCAACACGGTTTTTCGCATCTGCCTCTAAGCCGGCAATGGAAGTATCGGAAACAACAGGCGCTTTACCCATGATCTCAAGATAATCTAAAGCTGCATTGATCTCATCCTCTGTTGCATCCTTTGAGAACATGTATGGTGTACCACCATATAAAGAATACTGTCCGCCAGGACCTGCCGGGATTGGGCACATAGCTAATTTATCTTCCGGAAGACCATTGACCTGTGTCGGCTGATTGACTGCATCGTTCGCTGCGATATACATCGCTGCTGCACCGGTTCCTAATTCTGTAAATCCGGTTCCCCAGTCTTCATTGGTCGGATCAGCAGTCAAAACATCATAATCCCATTTCAGGGATTTTACATATTCCATTGCTGCGATCGCTTCATCAGAATCCAAATGTGCTGTGAATGTTCCATCTCCATTGTCGGTGCAGAGGGTTGCTCCAAAAGCCCATGCAATATTGGAGAAATGCCATCCACCTGCATTATCTTTTGCTAAAAGACAGATACCTGCTGAACCTGTTTTATCTTTGATCGTCTTTGCTGTCTCAGCAAGTTCATCCCATGTCTTTGGATAAATTGGATAACCATCCTCATCCACAAGACCTGCCTCTTCAAATACCTCTACATTTAACATAAGTCCAAGCGCATATCCATCACGTGGAACACCGTACACTCTTCCGTTTTCATCAGACAAAAGTGCCTTTACAGATGGGTTCATCTTATCTAACCATCCTCTGGCTTCCAGTTCATCTGTAATATCTGCAACAGCTCCTGCCTTGATCAGTTTCTGTGGTTCAGTAAACCATGTTTCAAAAATGGTAGGACAGTTGCCTGATTCGACTAATGGCATAAATGTGTCGGTTGCATATTTATAATATGCCGGAACACATGTGACATTCGGATCTTTTTCCTTCATCTGCTCCACAAATCCTTCATGCATCGCAATGTCATCTGTCAATGTATCCTCCGGCCAGATTCCAAGTGTAAGTGTAACCTCTTTGTCACCACTGTCTGCGGTTGATGCTGTTTCTGTTCCCGGTGTGCTGTTCGTTGAATCATTGCTTTCTGTTGAAGCCTGACTTCCACATCCTGCAACCATAGAGGATGCCATTGCTGCTGTGAGTGCTATGCTCAACAACTTGTTCATGTTCTTTTTCATCATAGTTTTCTCCCTTCCCAAACATGTTCATAGGTTTAACGTTAAACTTTTGATAGAGCAAATTATATGCCGTTTTTCGACATAAATTCCCCATAAATGCTATATCTCTGGAACTTCAATGTTATCCTTTGTTTTTCTTTAGGTTTAACGTTAAACTGATATTAACACTTGTTTTTTCGCTCGTCAATGGGGTGTGTTCATTTTTTACCTTATTGCTAATTTTGCGTTCTGACTTTTGTACACATTTAACAAATTCTGGTAGCAAACCGGAGTTTAACGGACGTAGTGTCGCATATTTTGTGGTGCTTTCTTTGGGTGTGAAGGGCAGATATAAGCGGCATTTTACAAGTCAGAATTTTATAGGTTCA
>ERZ808240.936-NODE-936-length-37009-cov-9.690318_pt1 | contig 37009 bp, 36 predicted proteins | sample MGYA00521084_ERZ808240 | MGnify/ENA primary metagenome ERZ808240 (study PRJEB31516, sample SAMN03275571) | gut metagenome | biome: mammalia-associated habitat; material: feces | host: Papio cynocephalus | place: Kenya | collected 2012-08-06 ... | reverse complement strand
AGCCTTTTGGCTAAATAACTCTGGTCTTTTTGTTAGGACTTGTGCAACAGCCCCTATTTTTCTGTCTTTAATCTTCTAATCCATGGCTCCCAGCCACATTCTTCAAATATTCCTCCGGGTCACCGTTCAGAATCAAATCGGCATACGCCAGTGGAGCATTGTAGATAAGGTAGTCCAGTTCGGTCTGCTGTGCCATGGTTACATCCAACGCATCCTCGACCCCTGTGCAGTCAATGGAGATTTTTTTCCCATCTTGGAGCAGCAGCTCCACGCACCCGGTATCCATGTTGAACTTGCAGGCTCTTTCATCGTACTTCATGTTCGTGTCCTTTCTACCTTACGGCACCTTTACAGTTGTGACTTTCGTGATACGGTTCTTCTGATAAGGTTTTGGACACACTGCGGTCTGAAAAGAGCCAGAATTGTCATTTCCGAAGAAAACAAAAAATCCGAACCCTTCTCCTATCGAGAAAAGGTTCGGATTTTCTTTGTCAAGTGCGGATAAGAGGACTTGAACCTCCACCGAGTTGCCCCGATTAGAACCTGAATCTAACGCGTCTGCCAATTCCGCCATATCCGCATATTCTGTTTTGTGTTCGAGCTGTTCGGCTCGGAACGTTAATTATTATATCATGGATATCGAAAATGTCAAGCGGATTTTGAAAATTTCTTTGGACAAATTTTCCGCCGAAATTTGTGAACTCCGTACAGGGGCAATGGGGCGAAAAATTCATGGAAATATGGTATAATAAAAACTACGCCTGAAACACAGGAACCGGGCGGAAAAACAAAGGGAACGAGGGAATTTCCATGTTCAATATTCTGATCTTTATCATCGGCGCAGGCATCATGTTTTATATGGCACTGCGCAGTGTCATGCGGCGGCGGAAGCTGGCGAGCAAGGGCGAAAAGGTCACGGCAAAGGTCGCCGGAACGGTCGAGAGCAGAGACGGCACGGCATATGTTCTGGAATTTGAAACGGCAGGCGGAAGTCACCGGCTCCACTACCCAAAAGCACCCAAAGGCAAGGGATTTGAGATCGGCTCGACCGTAAACCTGCTGTACGACCCAGAGGATTTGGAGAATCTGTACGTCGAGGGCGACAAGGCGGTTCTGGGAGCGGAGATCTTGTATGTCTGCCTCGGCATCGTGCTGCTGGCTCTGATGTTCAGCTTTACCCAGTGGTAAGGAGGAAGAAACATGAAACTGGAACATTTTGGAATGGCGGAACCCGGTGACTTCCGGGTAGTCTTTACGGCAGACGCCGAGGAACTGAACCGGGCGGTCGAAGCCGAAAAAGCCGCAGGAAACGCTGTACAGGACGAAGAAGACCTGCTGACGGCGGCGGTCAATCGAGCGATTTTAGAGGGCTTTTCATCGCTGTATGCAGAGCTTCTTTCGGAACATAAATTGGTGCCGGTCACAGACCCGGATTTTGAGCTTCTGGCGGTTAACAAAGAAGAGGGATTCCGGGCCGGAGCGCAGTTTTTCAGTCTGCCGCCGCTGACCCTTGGCCGGGATACCGGATTTACCCAGCCCATCTGTCCCCGTCCGATCCGTCCGCTGACGGTGGAATTGGAGATCAACCAGAAACACGGTGATGAAGACCGTGCCGCCGACGCCGCAGGCAAGCAAGCGTTGAGAGAACAGGTGACCCGGGAGATTTATGCACAGCGTTGTGCGCAGGCAAGAAAGCTGGCGGAGCAGGAGCTGATCTTCCAGCTGGGCGCAGAGGTCAAGGGAACACTGCCCAAACAGCTGGTGGCAGGCAATTACTTTGCCGAACAGCGGCGGTTCAATCTCCGGATGCAGGCGAACGGAATCAACTTCGACCAGTATCTCAAGGTGCAGAACCAGACCGTCGAAGAGTTCCGGACGTGGCTCCATGCGCAGACAGAGCAGAAACTCCGGAGCCGTCTGGGATTGCTGCTGGTCGCAGAGAAAGAGGGAGTCTGGCCGACCGAAGAAGAGGTAAAGGTCGAACTTGCAGACTGGGATGAAAAGGTGTACGGAGAGCGGACGTTTCCCTCGAATGATGAGCGGAAAGCCCGTCAGCACCTCGCCACCAGCCGGGCGGCGGCGTTTGTCATTGCCCACTCGACGCTGACTCCTCCGCCGGAAGAACCGGTGATGGAAGAAGCCTGACAGAAAGGACAAATCATGAGCAAGATCAAAATCGCTTTTTTTGACATTGACGGAACCCTCATCGACATGCAGACCAAGAAGATCACCGAAAAAATGGTCGAGACGCTGCACCGGCTCCAGAAAAGCGGCGTCCTCATCTGCATTGCGACCGGCCGTGCCCCGGCGGAGCTGCCGAAAATCGAAGGCGTAAATTTTGATGCTTTTCTGACTTATAACGGTTCCTATTGCTATACCAATGAGGGAAAGACGATTTTCAGCAATCCTATCCAACCCGATGATGTGCGCACCATCCTGCGCAATGCGGAGAAGCTTGGACGTCCGGTGATGCTGGCGACCAAAGACCGGCTGGCAGCGAATGGCCGGGAAAAAGACCTTGTGGACTATGCCGCCATCGCAAACATCGAAGTCAAAGTGGCGGATGACTTTGATGAAGTGCGGAAAGAAACGATCTATCAGCTCATGGTCGGCGGCAGGGAAGATACCCACGAAGCATGGATGAAGGGTGTCCGTCATGCCAAAATTGCGGCATGGTGGGACCGGGCAATGGACATCATCCCGGCCAACGGCGGCAAAGGCATCGCCGTTGAGAAGATGCTGGAATACTATCATCTGGATAAGGCCGAAGCCATTGCTTTTGGCGACGGCAACAATGATATCGAGATGCTGAATGCTGTTGGAACTGGTGTGGCAATGGAAAACGGCTCCGACAGACTCAAAGCAGTCGCAACGACCGTCTGCGGAAGCTGCGCCGAGGACGGCATCTATCATTACTGCGTGGAAAACAAATTGATTTAAAGCGAGAAAAAATAGAAAACCCGGAGGGCCGCAGCTCTCCGGGCTTTGCGTTATCTATTGGAAAAATCAGGTCTCCACGCCCTCGAACTGGCTGTTGTAGAGCTTGGCGTAGAAGCCGCCCTTTGCCAGCAGTTCGTCGTGGTTGCCTTGCTCGACGATGTGGCCGTCCTTCATGACAAGGATGACGTCCGCTTCCCGAATGGTGGACAGACGATGTGCCACGATGAAGCTGGTGCGCCCCTTCATCATCTGGGCGAATGCGGCCTGGATACGGACTTCGGTACGGGTGTCGATGGAAGAAGTCGCTTCGTCCAGGATCAGCATCGGGGGCAGGCAGAGCATGACACGGGCGATGCAGAGCAGCTGCTTCTGACCCTGACTGATATTGCCGCCATCTTCCGCGATGACCGTATCATAGCCGTTGGGCAGACGGCGGATAAAGCTGTGGGCATGGGCTGCTTTTGCGGCCGCAATGATCTCTTCGTCGGTGGCATCCGGCTTGCCGTAGGCAATGTTTTCCCGGATGGTGCCGGCACGGAGCCATGTGTCCTGCAGGACCATACCGTAGCTGCCACGCAGGGAAGCACGGGTCACATCCCGGATATCGGTACCGGAAACTTTGATGTCGCCGCCGTTGACGTCGTAGAACCGCATCAGCAGGTTGATGAGGGTCGTTTTGCCGCAGCCGGTCGGACCGACGATGGCAATGCGCTGACCGGGCTTGACGTCCAGTGACAGACCCTCGATGAGTGGGCGATCGGGTAGATAGCGGAAGGAGACGTTTTCAATTTGGACATGTCCGTCCGGAACCAGTTTAGCGGCGTTCTCAGCTTCAGGGATCTGGTCTTCCGCATCCAGCAGCTCAAAAACACGGGCGGCGCAGGCCAGAGCGTTCTGCAGCTCGGTGACGACGCCGGAAATTTCATTGAAAGGTTTGGTGTACTGGTTGGCGTAGCTCAGGAAGATGCTCAGCTGACCGATGGTGATGCCGCCCTGCACGGCGTAAATTGCACCCACCAGACCGACACCGGCGTAAACGATATTGTTGACAAATCGGGTGGCCGGGTTGGTCAGGCTGGAAAAGAAGATAGCTTTCAGGCTGATGTCCTGCAGGCGGCCATTGACATCGTCAAAAGCTTCAAGGCTCTCGGCTTCGTGGCCGAACGCCTGCACGACTTTCTGGCCATCGATCATCTCATTGACAAGAGCAGTCTGTTCGCCGCGGACTTTGCTCTGGCTCTGGAAGTAGCCGTAGCTCCGCTTTGCGAGGAAGCTTGCGACAACAAGGCTCAGCGGCGTGATGCAGACGACCACCAGCGTGATAGGAACATTCTCACGCAGCATGAACAGCAGGGTGCCGAAAATCGTCAGCAGGCCGGAGAACAGCTGGGTAAAGCCCATCAGCAGACCGTCGGCGAAGGTGTCCACATCGGCAACCATTCGGCTGACGATATCACCGGAGGGATGGCTGTCGAGGTAGGACAGGGGAAGAGATTGAATTTTCCGCAGGGCGGAGTTGCGCAGGTCACGGCTGACTGAGAAGGTGATGCGGTTGTTGCAGACGCTCAGCAGCCACTGCGCAAAGGCGGCAATGACCGCGATGACGATGATCTCAACGATGATTTTGAGGACGGCTGCCATCTGAACGTTGCCTTTGCCGAGCATATAGTCAATGGCGTTGCCGCAGAGGATGGGGATATACAGCTGGGCGGCGACGCTGACGGCCGCAACGATCAGGCTGCAAATAACATAGAAACTGTACGGTTTGATGTGGCCCAGAACCCGGCGCAGAGTTGCGTTGCGCTGCTCGGGCGTCAGCTTGGATTTTGCTTTCGCACTCATTGCTCCGCATCTCCTTTCTTGAACTGGCTGGCGTAAATTTCCTGATAGACCGGGCAGGTGTTCAGCAGCTCGCTGTGACGGCCAAGGCCGACCATCTTGCCATCGTCCAAAACGATGATCTGGTCGGCGTGCTGGAGGCTGGCTGCACGCTGGCTGACGATGAAAACGGTCAGATCACCGGGCAGAGCTGCCAGGGCTTTCCGCAGAGCGGCGTCGGTGGCGTAGTCCAGAGCCGATGCGCTGTCATCCAGAATCAGGATGTCCGGCTTGCCGACCAGAGCACGTGCAATCGTCAGACGCTGTTTCTGACCGCCGGAGAGATTCCGGCCGCCCTGTTCCACCGGCTCGTCCAGACCAAGCGGTTTTGCTTTGACGAACTCCGCAGCCTGCGCTGTTTCCAGAGCGGCCCAGAGGTCTTCGTCCGAGGCATTCTTGTTGCCCCAGAGCAGGTTCGAGCGGATGGTGCCGCCGAAGAGCTGGGCTTTCTGCATGACGACGCTGACGGCTCCACGCAGCTCCTCACGGGGATAGTTCTGCGCCGGACGGCCAAAGATCTCGACCGTACCTTCGGTAGCGTCGTAGAACCGGGGGATCAGGCTGATAAGGCTCGATTTGCCCGAACCGGTGCCGCCGATAACGCCGATGGTCTGACCGCGCTTTGCGGTGAAGCTGATATCGCTCAGGCTGGGCGCACCGGCTCCGGCATAGGTCAGGGATACATGGTCGAAACGGACAGCATCGCAGGACTTGTCGGCAGGAACATCCCCAAGAACTTCTTTCGAGAAGTCCATGCCGGGTTTGGTGTCCAGAACAGCCTGCACACGACCGGCGCAGGCAAGAGCTTTGCTGACCTGTACGATGAGGTTCGCCAGCTTGACAAGCTCGACCAAAATCTGGTTCATGTAGTTGACAAGGGCGATGACGTCACCGGAAGCCATGCCGCCGACATTGATTTGAATACTGCCGACATAGAGCAGGGCAACGATGGCGAGGTTGATGATGACATAGGTCAGCGGATTCATCAGGGCGGAGATGTGGCCGACATGGAGCTGCATCTTTGTCAGAAGGTCGTTTGCGTCCTCGAAGCGGTTGATCTCGCTCTGCTCCTTGTCGAAGGCACGGACGACACGGACACCGGTCAGGTTCTCACGGGTCAGGCCAAGGACACGGTCCAGACGATTCTGTACCGTCTTGTAAAGCGGACGGGTGATGACCATGATGCCGAAGACGACCACCGACAGCAGAGGAATAGCAACGACGAAGATCATCGCAGCCTTTGCGTTGACCGTAAAGGCCATGATCATGGCACCGAAGACGACGAACGGACTGCGCAGGAACAGGCGAAGGAAGAGGTTCAGACCGCTCTGCACCTGATTGACGTCGCTCGTCATTCGGGTGATGAGGGTGCTGGTGCCAAGGGTGTCCATCTCGGTAAAGCTGAGGCTCTGGATGTGCTTAAAAAGCGCATGGCGGAGAGCCGTGGAGTAGCCGACCGAAGCTTTTGCGGCGAAATACTGAGCGGTCAGGCTGCACGCCAGACCGATCATCGCCAGCAGAAGCAGGATGCCGCACCGGACAAGGATATAGTGGAAATCATGAGCTGCGATGCCGACATTGACGATGCTTGCCATGACTAAGGGCACGAGCAGGTCGAATGTGGCTTCCAGCATCTTGAAGAGCGGCGCAAGAACGCTTTCACGTTTGTAGCCACTCAGGTAGCTGAGCATTTTGTTCAAGCAAATTCTCCCTTTCTTTTTTCACGGAATGGTACGAAAAAATTCGATACTCATTTATTATAACTCGAACAGCACAAAATTGCTATGGATTTATCGAAGCTGTTCCGCTCCGGTCAGCAGGTCAGCCAGCGAAATGACCGTATGTCCCTTCCGCCCGGTGACGGTCTCGGCGTGGAGCAGGGAACTGAGGACGCTTTCTTCAACACACTCAGCCACCGCACGGAACAGCGGATTGATGGCGTCATCGTGGAGCATCATCATCGGCAGAATGGCCTTGTCTGAATAATGCGGCACCCGGTTCGCCGTCGTGAAGGCTAACACGATTTCACCACTGCCGTTGCCGCAGGCGGAACCGGTACGGGATAACCCGACTAAAGCCCGGTGACAGAGCCGCTTCAGCTGTCGTTCGCTGAGGGGAATGTCGGTCGCAATGACGGTGATGATGGAGCCTTTATCCTCGTGGGGCGGAATGCGTTCGTCGAGAAGCTGGTAGATAGGCGTTCCGGCAACCACTAAATCATCGAATGTGGCGTGATTGGAGAGGACAAGCGTTCCGATGGTGTAGGGTTTTCCATCCAGCTCTACAATACGAGAAGCCGAGCCGATGCCGCCTTTCAGCCCGTGGCAGCGCATTCCGCGTCCGGCACCGACGGCACCCTCGGCAAAGTCGGCCTTGCAGTCGGCCAGAGCATCGAAAACGTTCTGCTCGGTCACATGCAGACCCCGGATATCGTTCAGATTACTGTCGTTGCATTCGCAGACCACAGGGTTCACGCTGCCGGTCGTCTCGCAGATGTCAGGATTTTTGTCCAGCATGTACTTTACCAGTGCTGTCTCTACCGTGCCGACACTTAATGTATTGGTGAAGAGGATGGGAGTTTCAATGGTACCAAGTTCTTCGATCTGGACAAGGCCGGTCGTCTTGCCGAAGCCGTTGATGACATGACAGGCCGCCATGACTTTGTCGTGGAAGATGTCACCCGGATGGGGCAAGAGTGCCGTCACACCGGTCTGGACGTCACCCTCCGCCAGTGTGCAGTGACCGACCGTGACCCCCGGTACGTCACTGATCTTATTCAGCTTTCCGTGCGGCAGCCTGCCGATGTTCAGATTCCATTTTGCGTCGATGCTCATAATGTGTTTCCTTTCTGTTTTTGATTTGTTAAAAGTTGATGATTTGCTTGACAATGTATTGCAAAATGAGTATATAATAAGATTGAAAGGCGGCGATTTTATGAGTACAGCACCCACTCAGATCCGAATCGACTCGGATGTTAAGCGTCAGGCGAATGAACTATTCAGTTCGCTTGGACTGGATATGTCCGGCGCAGTAAATCTGTTTCTGCATCAGTGTGTTCTTCGGGGTGGTCTGCCATTCAGTGTAGAACTGCCTCACTACAACCAGAAAACGCTGGATGCAATGGCTGAAGCACGCCGAATCTCCCGTGATCCTGATGCCGAGGAGTATTCGACTATGGAAGATTTGAAGAAAGCGTTGGAAGCCTGATTTGTATAAGGTTCGATTTACTACGACCTTCAAAAAGAGCTATAAGCTCATGAAGAAGCGTGGACTTGACATCGCAAAGCTGGATGCGGTCGTGGACGTTCTGCGTCAGGGCAAAACGCTCGACCCAAAGTATAAAGACCATGCGCTCAGCGGCAATTATGAGGGTTTCCGGGAATGTCATATCAAACCCGACTGGCTGCTCATCTATCTGATGGAAAACGATATCCTTACGCTGACACTAGTGGATACCGGAACCCATTCCGATTTGTTTAACCTGTAAGTATAGGAAAGCCCAAAACAGTCCTCCATCAAGGCAGCTGTTTTGGGCTTTTATCGTTTTATTTCCCTTCGTGCCGGACACGTTCGATGGTGCCGAGGTCATAGGGGGTGTTCTGGTAGACGTAGTAGTTCAGCCAGTTCTCATACAGCAGGTGTGCATGGGCACGCCAACGGAAGAGCGGCGGCTGAGACGGGTCGTCGTGGGGGTAGTAGTTTTTGGGAACCGAAATGGGAAGTCCCTTGCCGATATCCCGTTTGTACTCGGCGTCCAGTGTGTACTTGTCATACTCCGGATGCCCCATGACGAAAATCTGTCTGCCGTTCTCGGTACTCATCAGGAAGGGGCCGGCCTCGTCGCTCTCGGCAAGGATGCGGAGAGCAGTGCAGTTCTGGATATCTGCCCGACTGCTTCCGGTATGGCGGCTGTGAGGAGCGTAGAACACCTCGTCAAAGCCGCGCACCAGCGGATTCGAGGGACGGATGACCCGATGCTCGAACACACCGAACATTTTCTGCGGCAAAATCTCTTTCCGGACGCCGTAGTGGTAGTACAGACCTGCCTGCGCACCCCAGCAGACATGAAGAGTAGAGTAAACGTTCGTTTCGCTGAAATCCATGATCTCGCACAGTTCCGGCCAGTAATCCACCTGCTCGAAGTCCATTGTCTCGACCGGTGCGCCGGTGATGATCATGCCATCGTACCGGTTGTCCTTGATCTCCTCAAAGGTCTTGTAGAACGCTTCCAGATGCGCAGCGGAGACATGGGTCGCCTCGTGGCTGGCCGTCTGGAGCAGAGTCATGTGGACCTGCAGCGGCGTGTTTGCCAGCAGACGGGCGATCTGGGTCTCCGTGGCGATCTTGGTCGGCATCAGGTTGAGGATAAGGATCTCGAGCGGACGGATGTGCTGGGAAGCTGCCCGTTCCCGGTGCATGACGAAGACATTCTCTTCATACAACGCATCGTAGGCAGGCAGGGTTTTCGGAATGATGAGAGGCATAGTGAACTCCTGTCTTTCGTAGAGTAAGATTTTGCCGGGGAGGGAGAACAACAGAGGGATGACAGCGAGGGATTTTTAAATCTGGTCGAGTGCCTGAGCGATGTCGGCGATAAGGTCTTCACTGCTCTCAAGGCCGCAGCTCATCCGGACCAGCTCGGCCGGAACACCGGCGGCTTTCAGCTGCTCGTCGTTCATTTGGCGGTGGGTGCTGGATGCCGGGTTCAGGCAGCAGGTGCGTGCATCTGCAACATGCGTTTCGATGGCAGCCAGTTTCAGGGACTTCATGAAGGTGCTTGCTGCTTTCCGTCCGCCGGCCAGACCGAAAGAGACAACACCGCAGCTGCCGTTGGGCAGATACTTCTGTGCCAGTGCGTGATAGGGGCTGGATTCCAGACCGCAGTAGTTGACATAGGCCACTTTCGGGTGGCTCTCGAGGAACTTCGCGACAGCCATGCCGTTTTCGCAGTGACGCTGCATCCGGACGTGGAGACTTTCCAGACCGAGGTTCAGCATAAATGCACTGGTGGGAGACTGCATGGAACCAAAGTCACGCATCAGCTGTGCGGTGGCCTTGGTGATAAAAGCACCCTCTTTACCGAAACGTTCAGCGTAGGTGATGCCGTGATAGCTCTCGTCCGGGGTGCAGAGACCCGGGAACTTTTCGGCGTGAGCCATCCAGTCGAACTTGCCGCTGTCCACGATGGCACCGCCCAGAACCGCACCGTGTCCGTCCATGTATTTGGAAGTGGAGTGGGTCACGATGTCTGCGCCCCACTCGAAGGGGCGGCAGTTGACCGATGTGGGGAAGGTGTTGTCGACGATGAGAGGAACGCCGTGAGCATGAGCAGCCTTGGCGAATTTCTCAATGTCCAACACAGTCAGAGCTGGGTTTGCGATGGTCTCGCCAAAGACGAGCTTGGTGTTGGGCTGGAAAGCGGCGTTCAGCTCTTCCTCGGAGCAGAGTGGGTCAACGAAAGTTGCGGTGATGCCCATCTTTGCCATTGTGACCGAGATGAGGTTGAAGGTGCCGCCATAGATGGTGCTGGACGCTACGATATGGTCGCCTGCTTCACAGATGTTGAAGAGGGCGAAGAAGTTAGCAGCCTGACCGCTGGAGGTCAGCATGGCGGCGGTGCCGCCTTCCAGTTCGCAGATCTTTTTCGCCACCATATCGCAGGTGGGGTTCTGCAGACGGGAATAGAAGTAGCCGTCGGCTTCAAGGTCGAACAGCTTGCCCATGTCCTCACTGGTTGCATACTTGAAAGTAGTGGACTGGATGATGGGGATCTGACGGGGTTCGCCGTTGCCGGGGGTATAGCCGCCCTGCACACAGATGGTATCACGGTTCATTGTAACATACTCCTTTGCTTGGTTGTTCGGAATAACACAATTCCCCGTCAGAGGTCAAACCTCGACGGGGAATTGAAACGTTAAATTCTTTCCCCGCCGAGGCGGTGGATATTACTTGCGCAGCCGCTTATCACTCTTGGTCGCCCAGAGAGTACCGGCAGACTGGAACGCCTGAACCAGCAGGATCAGCAGCACGACACAGACGATCATGATGTTGGTCTGATAGCGGTAGTAGCCGTAAGAGATGGCGACCTTGCCCAGACCGCCGCCGCCGATGGCACCGGACATGGCCGAGTAACCAAGGATGGTGGTGAGAGCGGTCGTCATGCTGGAGATCAGACCGGGCAGGCACTCCGGGATCATGACCTTGGTGATGATCTGGAACGGAGTTGCGCCCATGCTCTGTGCGGCTTCCACGACACCCTCATCCAGTTCACGCAGACTGGTCTCGACCAGACGGGCGACGAACGGGAATGCAGCACAGACCAGCGGAACGATGGTCGCCTTGGTGCCGACGGTGGTGCCGACGATGGCACGGGAAAGTGGGAAGACACAGATCATCAAGATCAGGAAGGGAATGCTTCGCAGGATGTTGATGACGATGTTCAGGATGTGCATCAGCCAGCTGGGAAGCGGCAGAACGCCGTCCTTATCACCGGCCACCAGCAGAACGCCCAGCGGCAGGCCGATCACCAGCGAGAACGCCGTAGAAAGAATGGTGACGTAGAACGTCTCCCAGACGGCAAAGCCGTAATCTGCAATGGTCATTCGCCGGTCACCTCCTCAATCGTTACGCCCGGCTGAGCGCGCATATATTCGACTGCCTGCTTTGCCTGCCCGATGTCTTTCGGGAGCTTGAGCAGCATACTGCCATAACACTGACCGGTCAGGTCACGGGTATCCGCACTGAGGACGCTCACCAGAATGCCCTTTTCGGCAGCAAGGCTTGCGACCAGCGGTTTTTCGGTGGAAGAACCGTTGAAGGTAACACGGACAACATGATCGTCCGGAGCGAAACTCGAAAGGTCACGGGCCGCACTGCCGCCGTTCGGAGCGACAAGACGCTTAGCCGCTGCGGTCTTCGGGTTCGCAAAGATCTGACGGACTTCACCTTCCTCGACCACGACACCGCTGTCAAGGATGGCGACATGGTCGCAGATCTCCTCGACGACGCTCATCTGGTGGGTAATGACGACCACCGTGATGCCCAGCTTGCGGTTGATGTCCTTGATGAGGGTCAGGATGGAGTGGGTGGTGTTGGGGTCCAGCGCACTGGTCGCCTCGTCACAGAGCAGAACCTTCGGGTTCGTTGCCAGCGCACGGGCAATGGCGATGCGCTGCTTCTGACCGCCGGACAGCTGTGCAGGGTAGGCGTTTGCCTTGTCGGGCAGACCGACCATCTCCAGCAGCTCCTTGGCACGCTTCTCGGCGTCCGCTTTCTTGATGCCGGCCAGCTCCATCGGGAAGCAGATATTCTTCAGGCAGCTGCGCTGCATCAGCAGGTTGAACTGTTGGAAGATCATGGTGATCTCCCGGCGGCGTTCACGCAGCTGAGCCGGGTTCAGGGTCTCCATAGCGGTGCCGTCGATGACGACACTGCCGTCGGTAGGACGCTCCAACAGATTGATGCAGCGTACCAGCGTAGATTTACCTGCGCCCGACATACCGATGATGCCGTAGATGGAACCATCGGGAATCGTCAGGTTGATATCGCTCAGCGCATTCACTGCGCCGTCCTTCATCTGGAAGGTCTTGGAAAGGTGTTTGATCTCGATCACGGAAATGCTCCTTCGTTTAATGCCGCATCACAGCAGGAAAATTAGCCCTCGATGGGTGCCAGGCTGTCCTGCTTGCCGCCGTAGATGCCCATCGGCTCGACGTGGATGCCGGCGACGGTGACGAGGTGAGTGCCCTTCTCCTCGTTGAAGTTGTCCAGATACGGCTGATGCTGGAAGTAGTTGGTGTCGACCTGACCATCCTCGACAACGGTGTTGGGAATCACATAGTCGTCGTACTCCTGAATGTCGAGGGTAATGCCCTTTGCAGCCAGAATGTCCTTGCAGACTTCCAGAACCTCGCAGTGAGGAGCCGGAGTAGCTGCGCAGCTGACGGTCTCACCGTTCAGTGCATCGTAGTCGATGTCGGGATCGTAGCCGTCGGTGGGGTTCTCAACAACAGAGACGACTGCGCCCTTGTAGTTCTCGACCATGAAGTCCTTGACCTGCTGGCTTTCCAGAGCAGCGACCAGAGCCTTGATCTTCGGCTCATCCTCGTTGCCCTCCTTGCAGACCAGAACGTTGACATAAGCAGAAGTGCCATCCTCCATTGCCAAAGCGTCGGTCATCGGGTCGAGGCCGGCAGAAATAGCGTAGTTGGAGTTGATGACAGCGTAGTCCTCATCCTGCAGGACGTTGGGAACCTGAGCAGCCTCAACTTCGTCGATGGTGACGTTCAGCGGATTCTCCTCAATGTCGTTCTTAGTAGCGGTGATGCCTGCGTCAGCCTTCAGCTTGAAAAAGTTGTTCTTCTCCAGCAGGGTCAGCGCACGAGCCTCGTTGGTGGTGTCGTTGGGAACAGCGACAGAGACCTTATCCAGCTTTGCAGCTGCAGAAGAAGCAGCGGTGCTGGATGCGGCGGAGCTTGCAGTGGAAGATGCGGTGCTGGAAGAAGAACCGCCACATGCGGTCAGAGCAGCAGCTGCGGCTGCAACACCAGTAACTTTCAGAAAATCGCGGCGAGTAATCATGATCTTTTCCCTCTCTACTTTATAAATAGAATGAATTGCGTTCTGCGCTGTGCGGCACGTTCCGCACCTTTGCGCATCCGGAAGAAATAAAAAAGCTTCCGTCCTCACCGGGCAACGCCCTGCAAGGACGGAAGCGTAACTCTTCCGTGGTACCACCTTGTTTTGCCGCACCCTTGCGGAGAACGGCCTCGAAGCTGCGGCAGACATCCTCCTCGGGATGATACGCTTACAGCCGGACGCTTTAACGGGCGCACCCGTCGCAGACTTAGAACTCTTGCTCTTCGTCCACGCAGCTCCAAGACCATTTTCAGTTCCCTGTTTCCTGCCCTTTTCCACCGACCGGGCTCTCTGGAAGGCTCAATGCGAAAACCTACTCTTCTCTTCACAGCCATTTTCGTGATATTGCCTTTATTCTAATCAACTCGGTAGGATTTGTCAACAGGGAAAATAAAGTTTTTATCGCCTTGTGAAAAGATCCGGCGGATGCTATACTGATTAAAAAGATCCAAAAGGAGATGCCGTTTTATGTCTATCATCGAAAAAATGCAGAGCCGCCGCAGTTACCGCCGGTTCGAGCAGAAAGCTGTACCGCAGGATGTTGTGGACGATATCGTGGAAGCCGTCCGTTTATCCTCCTGCGGAGCGAACCGTCAGGCCGTCCGGCTGGTGGTCGTCCAAAGCCCGGAGATGGTCGCAAAGGTCCAGCCGCTGGTAAAATGGGCGGCGTATCTGCCGCCGGAGCAGGGAACCCCCAAGGCGGACGAGCTTCCGACCCTGTATGTGGCTGTGCTGCAGGATACCTCTATCCCGGGCGACCTGAACACCGATACCGGGATCGCTCTGGCAAACATGACGATGGCGGCATGGGATTCCGGCGTTGGCAGCTGCATCATGGGTGCCATCAACAAACCGGCTCTGACCGAACTGCTTGATATCCGGGAGCCGGAAAAGCTGGCATTCATGGTGGCGTTCGGCTATCCGACCCACAAAGCACAGGTCGTTCCGATGACCGCAGAGACCGGCGTGAAGTATTATCTCGATGAAAACCACGATTACTGTGTACCGAAACGGAGCAGGGAAGAAATCGCAAGAACGATCTGATTTTTACAGCAAGGCCCACCAATTGACGTTTTTTGCGCTCAAAGTTGCCCGACATGCCAATGGCTCGCCCGTTGGGAGAGCTGTCTGCGAAGCAGACTGAGAGGGCATCTGTTGAATATATTCACATCAAAAAGGCTTGAATCTGCATAATTGTTCTCAATTCGGTTTCAATTTTACGGAATTATTGCACAACACTTGACTTTTGAATTTGTACAACTTATACTAAGTTCACTCTTTGGATTTTCGATGAATCGCATCGTACCGGAGAATGCAAGATTATACAGTTCATGAGGAGTGTTTGAATATGAAAAAGATTACTCGTCGCAGCTTTCTGGCTGCTGCCGGCCTGAGCGTTGCTGCTCTGGCACTGACCGCATGCGGTGGCTCTTCTTCCAGCACCGCTTCTTCTGTTGCAAGCAGTGCAGCTGCATCCAGCGAGGCTGCTTCTTCCAGCGCAGCAGCTGCTGGCGATCTGGCTACCGTTGAGTCCGGCAAGCTGATCATGGCAACCAACGCTACCTTCCCTCCGTATGAGATGACCACCGATACCGGTGCTTTCGAGGGCATCGACATCGACACTGCTCAGGCCATTGCTGACAAGCTGGGTCTGGAGCTGCAGGTCGATGATATGGACTTCGACGCAGCACTGCTGAGCGTTCAGCAGGGTAAGGCTGATATCGTTATGGCTGGCGTCACCGTCACCGACGAGCGCAAGGCTGTTATGGACTTCTCCGACAGCTATGCTACCGGCATCCAGTCCATCATCGTTCCCGAAGGCTCCGACATCGCTTCTCCTGATGATCTGGCAGGCAAGAAGATCGGCACCCAGCGCGGTACCACCGGCTATCTGTACTGCTCCGATGACTTCGGCGATGAGAATGTTGTCGCATACGACAGCGGCCTGACTGCTGTGCAGGCTCTGAACAATGGTCAGGTCGACTGCGTTGTCATCGACAATGCTCCTGCTCAGGAGTACGTTGCTGCCAACCCCGGTCTGGTCGTTCTGGATACCAGCTACGCAGAGGAAGACTATGCAATCGGCATGGCAAAGAATTCTCCGCTGGAGGACGCTATCAACTCCGCTCTGAAAGAGCTGAAGGATGACGGCACCCTGCAGTCCATCGTGGACAAGTACATCACCGCTGAATAATCAGCTGTACCATCGAACCACGGGGAGGCGACTCCATTTTGGGGTACCTCCCCTTTTTTGGAAAAATAAGGTTACAAAATTCTGACAAAAACAGGAAAGCGAGGATGCGAATGGCCGCACAATACGAACTGCTGAAGGAGCTGCTGAACAATGGCACCAAACTCAGCTTCGGGCAGGATCTCTTCTACAAATTCTATCAGGCGTTCGTCCTGAAAGACCGCTGGCTCCAGTACATCAACGGCGTCGGCACGACGCTGCTTGTCACTGCCATTGCTCTGGCACTGGGCGTGGTTTTGGGCAGCGTGGTCGCTCTGGTGCGTGTTGCCCACGACCAGCAGCGTCCGGGCCGGAAGAACCCGGTGCTGGGCTTCTTCAATGCCGTCTGCCAGGTCTATACCACCATCATCCGCGGCACGCCTATGATGGTCCAGCTGCTCATCATGAGCATGGTCATCTTTGCCAACAGCCGCAACTTCACAATGGTCGGCGCACTGGCTCTGGGCATCAACTCGGGAGCCTACGTTTCGGAGATCATCCGCGGCGGCCTGATGGCCGTTGACCCCGGTCAGATGGAAGCAGGCCGCAGTTTGGGTCTGAACTACATGACGACTATGGTCGTCATCATCATTCCGCAGGCTATCCGTGCCGTTCTGCCGGCACTGGGCAACGAGTTCATTATCCTGCTGAAAGATACCTCCCTGATCACCGTTATCGGCGGCAAGGAGCTGCTGTATGCGGCACAGGGCATCATGAACCGTACCTATGAAGCAATGTTCCCACTCTGCGGTGTTGCAGTCATCTACCTGATTCTGGTTATGCTGTTCACCCGGCTGCTGAACAGATTTGAGAGGAGGCTGGCACAAAGTGACCGATAAAATTCTAGAAGTCCGTGGCCTGACGAAGACCTACGGCGGCGAAAAAAAGCCGGGCGCAAAACAGCCCACCCCGACTCTTGATGTCCTCAAGGGCATCGACATCGACATCTACCGCGGCGATGTGGTCTGCCTTATCGGGCCTTCCGGCTGCGGCAAATCCACTTTCCTGCGCTGCCTGAACCGTCTGGAAATCCCCACCGGCGGCTCCATCAAGTTTGAGGGCACCGAAGTCGACGAAGCGCACATCGACGCTGTCCGTCAGAAGATGGGTATGGTGTTCCAGCACTTCAATCTCTTCCCACACCTGACCGTCAAAAAGAACCTCTGCCTTGCGCCTGAGCTGCTCAAGCTCAAGAATAAGGAGGAAGCTTCCAAGCGTGCGGATGAACTTCTGGCTCGTGTCGGCCTGTCTGATAAGGCTGACGCCTACCCGAAGAGCTTGTCCGGCGGTCAGCAGCAGCGTATCGCCATTGCCCGTGCGCTGGCGATGGACCCGGATGTCATCCTCTTCGATGAGCCGACCAGTGCGCTTGACCCTGAGATGGTCGGCGAGGTTCTGGAACTGATGAAAGAGCTGGCGCATACCGGCATCACCATGCTGGTCGTCACCCATGAGATGGGCTTCGCCCGTGAAGTTTCCAACCGTGTCATCTTCATCGACGAGGGCCGCATCGTGGAGGATGAGCCCCCGAAGGAACTCTTCTCCAATCCCAAGCATCCTCGCCTGAAAGCGTTCCTTTCCAAGATGCTGTGACCTGTTTCCTGAATAGAAGAAGATAAATGACCCCCGTCTCCTGTGCCGGTTTCCCGGAAGGAGACGGGGGTCTTAGTGTATTCTATAATTTACAGATTGGTGTTTCCACCCTCGCCGTTCTGCTCCTGTTCGGAGGAGTAGAGCATCATGAGGTGGTTGGCGGAGGTCTCGAGCTGGCTCTTGGCCTGACGGAGAGCAGCTTCTTCGGTCTCGTTCATCTTCTCGGGCTTATCCTTGCGCAGACAGCGGCGGAGATCGGACAGGTCGGATTTGATACGGTTCTTCTCGTCCTTATCCAGCTCTTTCTTGCACTTGGAGAGAGCTTCGTCGACCTTGTAGGCCAGAACTTCGGCCTGATTGTGCAGGTCGAGCCGCTCCTTGCGGCGGCTGTCCTCGGCTTCGTAGGCGGCGGCATCTGCCATCGCACGCTGGATCTCGTTCTCCGAAAGATTGGTGCTGCCGGTAATGGTGATGTTCTGCTCCCGTCCGGTGCCGAGGTCTTTGGCCGAGACTTTGACGACGCCGTTCACGTCGATATCAAAGGTGACTTCGATCTGCGGTTTGGAGGAGAAGCTTGCCCGGATGCCGGTGAGCTTGAATTTGCCCAGCGACTTGTTATCTCGTGCAAAATGACGTTCGCCCTGCAGGACGTTGATCTCAACGCTGGTCTGCATCGGACGTGCCGTCGTGAAGATCTGGCTCTTCCGGGTCGGAATCATGCTGTTCCGGGTGATGAGGGGCGTCGCAATACCGCCGACTGTCTCAATGGACAGGGTGAGCGGCGTGACATCCATCAGGACAAGACCTTGTGCCGCTGCGCCGGTGGCTCCGGCCAGCTTGCCGCCGCCCTGCAGCAGACCGCCCTGAACAGCTGCGCCCATAGCAACGCACTCGTCAGGGTTCAGGCTGTGGCTTGGCTCCTTGCCGAGCAGCTCCCTGACCTGACGCTCGACGGCAGGCATCCGGGTGCTGCCGCCGACCAGCAGGACTTTTCCCAGCTGGCTGGCCGAGATACCGGCATCACGCAGAGCGTTCTGGACGGGCTGTACCGTCCGTGCCAGCAGGTCGCCGGTCATCATCTCAAACTGAGGTCGGGTGATGGACAGATCAAGATGGTGAGGGCCGTCTTTGCCAACAGCGATAAAGGGAAGATTCAGCTGGGCGGACGGTGCGCTGGAAAGCTCCTTCTTGGCTTTTTCAGCCTCTTCTTTCAAGCGGCCCATTGCGGCCGGGTCACGGGAGAGGTCGATACGGTCGGATTTTTTGAATTCCGCTACGGCATACTCAACGATGCGCTGGTCGAAGTCATCGCCGCCGAGGTTGGTGTCGCCGCCGGTCGCCAGAACGGTGAAGGTGCCGTCCTCGATTTCGATAATGGAGACATCGAAAGTGCCGCCGCCAAGGTCGTAGACCAGAATTTTCTGGGGAGCCTCGTTGTCCAGACCGTAGGCGACCGCAGCAGCAGTCGGCTCATTGATGATGCGGAGGACGTTCAGGCCGGCAATGCGTCCGGCATCCTGCGTGGCCTTGCGCTGGCTGTCGTCAAAGTAGGCCGGAACCGTAATGACAGCTTCGGTGACGGGTTCGCCCAGATAACTCTCGGCATCCCGGCGAATTTTGGTCAGAATCATTGCGCTGATCTCCTGCGGAGTCAGGTCACGACCGTCGATATGAACACGATAATCAGTACCCATATGCCGCTTGATGCTGGAAATGGTGCGGCCGGAGTTGGTCGCAATCTGGCGTTTTGCCGCACCGCCGACCAGACGCTCGCCGTCCTTCGTAAAAGCGACGACACTGGGGGTCGTGCGTTCACCCTCCGCATTGGTGATGACGACGGGTTTTCCGCCTTCCACCACCGCAACACAGGAGTTGGTGGTGCCAAGATCGATTCCGATTACTTTGCTCATACAGGTTGTCCTCTCTTTTCGTGCGACACGCATGTTTTTCCAAAGATATCTTATCGGTTTCGTATGACAATTTCTTAGAACAAATGTAAAGAAACTGTGTTCGGTTCCATGATTTTACGTTTTTTCAGGATGGAGAAGCTTTTCGATCTCAAACTTCGTCTCATCCAGCCATGCCAGAGCGTCGTGATCGCCGTTGCTCTCGTCTACCCGGATGCCGAATCCCTGCTTTGCCTCGGCAAGCTGAGCGATGGCTTTTTCCCTCGAGATGAACTTTGTTTCACATTGAGCGATACGGAGCCGCACCTGCGGCGTATAGGCGATGTCCGGCGTCCGGTCGGAGAGAGACTGCGCTTTGCGGTAGTAGAGCAGGGCGGCACCTCGGCCTTTGGTGTTCAGGCAGTCGTCACCCAGAGCAATGAGGGCGAGGACGTCGCCTGCTTTGGCGGCTTCTTTCCAGAGACGGCGTGCCTGTGCAGCACTCTTCCGAACGCCCTGACCGGTGTAGAGCAGTTCTCCAAACAAGGTCAGAGCTTCGGAATTGCCCTGTTTGGCTGCTGCTTCAAAGAAGTTTGCGGCGTCTTCCCATTTGCTCTCCTGAGCGGCCTTTTTGCCTGCGGTCAGCTCTGCATCGCCCGGCTCGTCGCTCTCGTGGCTGGCACGGAGCAGACCGTTCAGCAGAGAGACGTCCAGCGTTGCCGAATCCGTCCACGGGTCGATGACGACCCCGTCGATGCCGTCGGTGTCCAACGCATGGGTCATGGCATCGAACAGCAGCATCTCGGTCATGGGGCAGGCGGCAGTGCTGCGCTCCGCCTCGGCTGCTTCCAGCGAGATGAAGATGGGAAGGTAGCTTTTGCCCTTGGTGGTGCGCAGGAGCCAGAGCGGAAGGTCTTTGGCCTTTTCTGCCGGGACCGGGTGTTCCGCCCACGGCGCAGGCTTTCCCTGAGGGTCGGGAGAAGCCTGAAGCGGCACCAGAACTCGGGTGTCCAGTTCCAGTGCGTAGTTCAGCGCGTTCATCAGCGACCAGAAGCTTTCCTCGTTCTGCGCATGATAGAGGGCAGAGACGGCCTTTTCGACCGCCGGACAGCCGGTCGTCAGCGGCCCGTAGACCGCTTCACCGCTTCGCTTTTTCCGACTGCCTGCCGGACGGAACCGCATTTTTACCCCAGACTCGTATGCCATTTGCGTTCACCTCGAAAATAGATATGTGCGGCGGTCAGCGACGTCTTTTCGGCAGGGGAATGCCGAGAACAAGAGCGATGCCGACCGCGAGGGCAACAGCAATCTTGAAGGTGCTGATGCCGTTGGAAAGAGACAGGGCATTGTTGCCCTGAATGAAATAATATGCCGTATAGTAGATGCCTGCGCCCGGCACCAGCGGAAAAATGCCACTGAGCAGGAAAACCGTCACAGGTGTCTTGAGAAAGATCGCACAGATACGCGCAAGGAGGGTCAGTGGAATGACCGCCAGCAGACTGGCGGCAAAGGCTTCCAGACCCTGTAAGACGGCGAACTCGTAAACCAGCCAGCCCACCGCGCCGACAAGGGCGCAGTAAGGCAGGGTCTTGCGCGGACAGGCAAACAGAACAGCGAAGCTCAGCGTTCCGGCACCGGCCAAAAAGAACTGGGCGACCAGCTGGCCGATCTGTTCACTGGTGAGTGCAGTCATGCGACGATCACCCCCGTTAGCATTCGATAGAGACTCAGCACCAGACCGGTGCCGATGGCGATGCTCGCTGCGATGAGCAGAGCGTCGATCATCCGGATGGTGCCGGATAAGTAGTCCTTCTGGACAAAATCCCGGATGCCCATCGTGAAAGCGATGCCAGGGGTCAGGATCATCAACGTGCCGATGATGGCATGGCTGGCCTCGACTTTCAGCAGACCGCAGCCCAGAATACAGAGGATCGTGATGAGGGCGGCGGTGGAAATGGTCTTGAAGCCGCCCGGCACGTCGTTGCGGTCGCAGAGGAGCAGGTAGCCGCTGGCGGCAAGACCGGCGACTGCTGCCGCCAGACCGGAACGAAGCGTTCCGCCAAAGATGAGGGCAAAGCAGAAAGCACCCGACATTCCGGCCAGCAGCTGAACACGGCCTTTCGGGAAGGGGATGCGCTGAGCCAATACCAGACGGCTCTCGGCTTCGTCCAGCGTGATGCCGCCTGCGGCGATCTGCCGGGAAAGCTCATTGACAGCCGCTACACGGCCCAGATGGGTGGTACGGACAGGAACGTTCCGGATTTCGCTGATCTCAGCGGTTCCGGCGGAAGCGAAGATGCCGTTGGTCAGGACATAGACATGGAACTCCCGGAGGTGGAAGCTTCGTGCCATGATCTCCATGGTCTGCTCGACACGGAAGACCTCTGCGCCGTTCTGGAGCAGAGTCTCACCGGCGGCCATGATAAAGTCCATAATGCGCCGACGCTGTTCTTCATCGGGATAAAGTACACCGCTCATCGGTTTCCTCCTCGCCGCGGCTTCTTTTTCCGCACAGTGTAGCCAAAGGTGCCGAGCTTTTTGCCCAGAGACAGATACTCGCCGTGGCTGTACACGATGAGCTTTGCCTTGTCGAGGCAGAGCTTGCCGCTCTCATCGAGAAGCGATTCATCCACGTCGCAGGCAACGACCTCAGCAAGGAAAAGGTCATGGCTTCCCAGAGGGATGACCTGCGTGACCCTGCATTCAAGGTTGACCGGGCTTTCTTCCAGAATGGGGCAGTCAGTCAGGACAGAACCTGCCGCCGCATGGAGTTTGCAGGCCGCGAATTTGTCGTTGTCACGGCCGCTCCGGACGCCGCACCAGTCCACAGCGCGGACAAGAGATTCCGTGGGAAGGTTGATGGCGAACTGGCCGCTTTCTTTGATAAGATGATGGCTGTATCGCTCCGGGCGGACGCTGATGGATACCATGCTGGGCTGGGTGCAGATGGTGCCGGTCCAGCCGATGGTGATGAGATTCGGTTTCTCCATGCCGCCGCAGGAAACAAGAACGGGCGGTTCGGGGTTCAGAAGGGTGCTTCCTTTCCAGCTCTGTTTGCTCATCCGTGATACTTCCTTTCGTAGGGAGCCCAGGTGCGCTCACTGATGATATAGCGCGGACGGGCTTTGGTCTCCATATAGATCTTGCCGATATATTCGCCGATGACGCCCAGACAGATGAGCTGGACGCCGCCCACAAAGCAGACGATGCAGATGGTGGATGCCCAGCCTGCGACAGCACTGCCAAGGCAGGCCTGTACGATGGCCCAGATGACGCCGATAAAGCTGACAAGGCTGACGAAGACACCTGCGCCGGTAATGAGCCGGATGGGCTTGTTGGACAGGCTGGTGATGCCGTCAAAGGCGAGGGCGAGCATCTTGCTCAGGGGATAGTGGCTCTCACCGGCCAGCCGCTCGTGCCGCTCGTAGGTGACGACGTCGCTCTTGAAGCCCACCAGCGGAACCATGCCGCGCAGGAAGATATTCACTTCCTTATAATCGGCGAAGCTTTCCAGCACCCGGGTGCTGATAAGACGGTAGTCGGCGTGGTTGAAGACGATGTCCGCGCCCAGAGCGTTCATCAGGTGATAGAAGCCCTCGGCGGTGAACCGCTTGAAGAAGGTGTCGGTATCCCGGCGGCTCCGGACGCCGTAGACGACCTCGGCACCGTCGAGATATTTTTTCACCATCTCGTCCATGGCGTTGATGTCGTCCTGACCGTCGCAGTCGATGGAGATGGTGATATCGCAGGTGCCGCTGGACAAGGCTTCCATCAGACCGGCCAGAACAGCGTTCTGGTGGCCCCGGTTCCGGCTCTGGGAGATGCCGATGAAATGCTCGTCCTGCTGGGCGAACTGGGTGATCAGCTCCCACGTTTTATCCCGGGAACCGTCGTTGACGAACAGCACCCGGCTCTTGCCGCTGATGAGATCCTCTGCGGCGAGGTCGTTGATCTTTTTCAGGAACATGGGTGCCGTGATGGGCAGCACCTGCTCCTCGTTGTAGCAGGGGATCACGATCCAGAGAATCGGTTTTGGCATGGCTTGCTCCTTATAATATCGTTTTTTTCAACTCTTCCGGTTCCAGAAGTTTAAAACTGTTCCGGTAGATGTCCAGCAGACGCTCTTTCTGCATCAGGCTCAGCTCCCGGCTGAGCGCGCTGCGGTCACAGTTGAGGTAATCCGCCAGCTGGATACGGGAGAACGGGATGGTGAAAGTCAGGCTGGAATGTTGTTCGGCCTCGCTGAGCAGATAGGCGCAGATCTTCGCACGGAGGCTCTTCAGGACCAGCAGGTCAACCCGGCGCGAGAGGAGAAAATACTTGTCGCTGATGGTGCGCACCAGATTCTGCAGTACACGCTGGCGTGCCGGGCTGCCATCCGAGAGCAGAAGCCGCTCGTAGGGGATGAGCATGACTTCACAGCTCATAGCCGCAATGACGCTGACCGGGCTGGCAAGGCTCGAGCCGCCCAGTACGTCGCCAAAAATTCCACCTGGCCCCATGTGGGTGATGGGAACGCGCGCTCCGCCCGGTGCCGGACGGTAGGCTTCGATCTTTCCGGACAGGACGATGCCGACCCGGTGGGTCGACTCCCCGGCCTGCATCAGGGTCTCGCCCTTGCCATAGGTGCGGACGAACGCGCCGAGGTCACTGAGCAGCGGCCCCAGTGCTTCGGCACGGATGCCCTCGAAAAGCGATGTTGTTTGTAACAGCGGAAGATAGTTTTCCATAGCTACTCCATGAGGTTTTCTCCGGGCCCTCACCGCCCACTGCGATTTCGTTGCGTGCGCAACGGCATTTTTTCTCTCATTATAGTAAACTTGAGCCCGTAAAGCAAATGATTTTACAAATTTTGTTCCAGTTTGGAGCAAAAAACAGGAAAGGAAGAGTTCCATGAAGAAAAAACTATTGGCTTTGCTGCTTTCTGTGGCAATGATGATGAGTGTTCTGGTCTGCTTTGCGTCGGCGAAGACCTCCAACACCAAAGTCCGCATCGCTGGTCTGAAAGGCCCCACTACGATGGGCCTTGTCAACCTGCTGAGCATGGAAGAGAAGGGTACTGCTTCTCTGGACTATGATCTCCAGCTCTACGGCGCGGCCGATGAGATCGTTCCTAAGCTCATCAAGGGTGAGCTGGATATGGCGGCTATCCCGGCAAACCTCGCCGCTACCCTCTACCAGAAGACCAACGGCGGTATCCAGGTCATGGCGGTCAACACGCTGGGCGTCCTGTATGTCGTTGAAAAGGGCGACACCGTCCACAGCTTCGCCGACCTGAAGGGCCGCACCATCCTGTCCACCGGCAAGGGCACCACCCCTGAGTACGTTCTGCGCTATCTGCTCAAGAAGAACGGCCTCGACCCCGATAAGGATGTGAAGATCGAGTATTACAGCGAGGCTTCCGAGGTCACCGCACAGATGGCCGCGACCAAGAAGGATGCCATCGCCGTTCTGCCCCAGCCCTACGTCACCGCCGCTCAGATCCAGGACAGCTCCCTGCGCGTCGTCCTTGACCTGACCAAGGAGTGGAACAAGGTCTGCGACACCCAGCTCATCACCGGCGTCACCGTTGTCCGCAAGGCATATGCGGAAGAGCATCCGGAGGTCGTCACCGCCTTCCTGAACGATTACAAGAAGAGCGTTGAGGCCGCAAATAACGACATCGACGGCACCGCAGCCCTCTGCGAGAAGGTCGGCGTCGTCGCCAAGGCTGCTATTGCAAAGAAGGCTCTGCCCAAGTGCAACATCGTCTGCCGCACCGGCAGCGAGATGCAGAAGGACGTCTCCGCTTACCTGCAGGTGCTGTACGACGCTTCCCCGGCGGCAGTCGGCGGCAAGCTCCCCGACAGCAACTTCTATTGGACCAAGCCCACCACGACCCAGCAGGTCACCAAGGCCGTCCAGAAGTGGTTCAAGAGCTGATAAAACTTCAGAACGAAAAAAGAAAGTGCGGCAGCAAACCGCACTTTCTTTTTGTCTCACGGGATATCAAACTACAAAGCCGAGGAGGATCCCCACAACAGCCGGAACCACCCAGCCGAAACCGAGGGAAGACAGAGGAAGCGAATTTGCCAGCGAAGAGAGGATGCCAAGCGGCAGAGCGGCCGGAATGCTCTGCACGGCGGTCAGGCCGATGCAGAACCGGTAGACCGAAGGACGCTGAAATCTCTTGGGTAAAAATGAGAGAAAGATCAATGCGATGGAGATGGGGTAGATGGCGTTGAGCAGGGGGAGCGAAAGGGTGAGCAGCCCGGCAAGACCGATGTTCGAGATGAGCATACTCGTCAACGCAAAAAATGCCGCAATGACCGGGTAGGGGATGCACGGCAGCAGCTCATGAAAATACTGCCCGACGCAGGCAATCAGACCGACGCAGGTGTTGAAGCAGGCGACGATAAAGATTGCTGCCAGCAAGACCTGTCCTGCCCGGCCAAACAGCCCATTGGAAAGGTTGGCCAGCGTTTCGGCACCGGTGGAAGCACCCGGCCAGACTGCTCCGGCAAGGCCGCCGATGTGGGTCAGCATGGCGTAAATGACAAAGAGCAGGCAGGCCGCAATTCCTCCGGCACGGATGGTGCCATGCTCGATCTCCTGCGGCTCGGTGATGCCGAGAGCCTGAATGTTCAGTGCGATGACGGCCCCAAAATTCAGCCCGGCGATGGCGTCCATCGTCTGATAGCCGTCCAGAATGCCCTGCATGGCTGGCAGGGAGGCGTAGGCTTCCGACGGGATGCCGTAGCCCGAAGCGACCGGGCGCACGAGACAGCTTGCGAAGAGAAGGACGATAAGCCCAATCAGGAGCGGACAGAGGACGCGCCCCAGACGGGAGGTCAGCTTTTCCGGTTTGAGGGCAACGAGAAACGCTGCGGTAAAAAACAGGAGCGAATAAACAAACTGGAAACTCCGGCTGTTCCCGACCAGCGGAACCAGCATTTCAAACGAGGTGCTGGCTGTGCGAGGGATAGCAAGCAACGGGCCGATGGAGAGATAGGCTAAAACCGTGAAGACCTGCGAGAACACCGGATGCACCCGTCCGGCAAGATTCGGCAGACCGTCTGCCCGTGCGACGGCGATGACGCCTGCAATGGGTAAGCCGATGGCACTGACTGCGAACCCGGCAAAGGCAGGACAGAGGTTCGTTCCGGCCTGCGCACCGAGATAGGGCGGAAAGATCAGGTTGCCTGCCCCGAAGAACATCGAGAACAGGGTGAAACCGATGAGCAGCAGTTTTTTGCCTTTCAGCGTTTGCATGGAAAGACCTCACTTTTGTAGGATTTGCAAAGAAAACTACTCTCAGTGTATTGCTCAAAGTTCTTCATGTCAAGAAAACGAAAGGTGAAGAATTGTATTTTAAAAGATGATGTGCTATCTTAAAGGTATGAGAAAGGGGAGAAAGTATGAAAAAACAAAAAACGAGCCGCAAAAAGCAGCTCATTTCCATTTTGTTCTGGCTGATTGTCTGGCAGGCAGCGGCGATGCTCATCGGGCAGGAGGTCTTTCTGGTGTCGCCGTTGCAGGCGTTGGTGACGCTGGTTCAGCTGCTGCCGCAGGCGGAGTTCTGGCAGAGGGTGATGTTCAGCACCGGGCGCATCCTGCTCGGCTTTCTGCTGGGCGCAGTGAGCAGTGTCCTGCTGGCAGTCGCTGCTGAAAAGTCTGACTGGGTGGAGGCGTTGCTCTCACCGGTAATGCAGCTCGTTAAAGCCACACCGGTGGCAAGCTTTATCATCCTTGCGCTGGTCTGGGTCAGCGGTTCGTCGCTGTCCGTCCTTATCAGCTTTCTGATGGTGCTTCCGGTGCTGTATGGTGCTGTCCGCACCGGCATCGAGGGCGTAGATGTGCAGCTGCTGGAGATGGCAAAGGTGTTCCGGCTTCCGCTGGGGAAACGGCTCAAAGCCATCTGGCTGCCCGAAGTCCTGCCTGCGTTCCGGGAGGGATGCAGCGTCGCGCTGGGCATCTGCTGGAAGAGCGGTGTTGCGGCGGAGGTCATTGGCCTGCCGGACGGCAGTATCGGCGATGCTCTCTACCGGGCAAAAATTACGCTTTCGACCGGGGAACTGTTTGCGTGGACATTCGTCATTATCGTTTTGAGCAGCATCTTTGAAAAGCTGTTCATGGCTCTGCTCGACCGCGCTGTGAAAAAAGTTCTGGGTGGGGAGGTGTCCGCAGAATGAACAAATTGGAAATTATAAACCTTTCTAAACGATTTGGAGAAAAAACGCTCTTTGAAAATCTGAATCTGACTGTTGACTGCCCCATGATCTTGTGGGCGGCAAGCGGCTGGGGCAAAACGACCCTGCTCCGTATCCTGATGGGGCTTGAGGACTCGACCGGCGGAACCATCTCCGGCGTCGGGAAGGTGGGTGCCGTCTTTCAGGAAGACCGGCTCTGTCCGCAGCTGACCGCTGTACAGAACGTTGAATTGGTGCTGGAAAATACAAAAATTGGCTACAAAGAGCAAATCTTGAATGATTTTCAACAGTTGGGATTTGACAGAGCGGCTCTGAAACTGCCTGCCCGGAAGCTTTCAGGCGGACAGAAACGCCGCGCGGCTCTGCTCCGTGCGGTCTGGGTGGAGAGCGATACCCTGCTTCTGGATGAACCGTTCACCGGCATGGACCCGGAAACCATGAAAAAAGCAGCGGCTCTGCTGAGAGCGCGCTGCAAGGAAAAACCGGTGCTTCTGGCGACCCACGACCAGAACGCCATTGAGGAACTGGGCTGGCCGGTGCTGGAATTAGAGAAGCTCGGCTAAGATGCTGTTCTGGACGATGAGCCCGGCCGGGGTCAGGGAGAGGGTCTTCCCATCGAACCGGGCATAGCCGCTCTTGACACAGTTTTGCACAAAGGCCAATTGCCGGGTGGAAAACTCAATACCGAATTTGGCTTTGTACTCTGCAAGGTTCAGACCCTTCCGGAGACGGAGCTGCAAAATCAGATAATCCTCTGCGCCGCAGCCGCCATCCATGACGGGTGCGGCGTTGTCATTTAGGAAAGCGTTGGTGTCCGCCGGATAATAGAACCGCTTTCCGCCCATACAGGAGTGTGCCGCAGGGCCAAGGCCGAGGTAATCGCCGCAATCCCAGTAGATGAGGTTGTGCTTTCCCTCGTAGCCGGGTTTGGCAAAGTTGGAGATCTCATACTGCTGGTAACCGTGGTGTTCCAGCTGCTCGACGGCGTAGAGATAGAAGTCGGCGGCATCGTCGGGCGAGGGTAACCCCTCCGGCGGATTTTTGCCAAAGGCGGAATCCGGCTCGATCTTGAGCAGGTAGGCGGAGATGTGGGTCGCTCCGCCTTCCTCGATGAGTTCCAGTGTCTCGTCGAACTCGGCCTGCGTATAGTGGGGCAGAGCAAGCATGATATCGCCGCTGATGTTGGTAAAACCTGCGTTCCGGGCGGCTTTGAACGCCATGCGTGCCTGCTTTGCGGTGTGAGGACGGCCCAGCGTCTTCAGCTGGCTGTCACGGGCGGACTGGACGCCGAAGGAGATGCGGTTGACACCGGCCTCCCGGAAAGCCCGGAGCTTTTCCTCGTCCACCGTCTCGGGATTGGCTTCCAGCGTGATCTCAGCACCCTGTGCAGGCTGAGCAGCCTGAATCAGCCGGGCAGCATCTGCCGGGTCGAGTAGGCTGGGCGTGCCGCCGCCGAAGTAGACCGTGTCCGGGCGGAGCGGTGCGTTCGGCGAAAAGCGGCTCAGCTCACGCAGGAGAGCGTCGGTGTACTCGGGCGGAACACCCCATTTGCCGGGCGCGGAATAAAAATCGCAGTACCGGCATTTGGAAAAACAGTAAGGAATATGCAGATAAAGTCCAAGAGACATAGAATATCACAGCCTTTTTCATGAAACGTTCATTTCTATGCAGTATACTATATTTCGTAAACCGGAGCAAGGCGAAAGAATCATTCGCTATGGCTCCGATGGAAAAAGACTGGAGGAGTTCCACAATGGATTACAGAAATTATGACCGCGGCTATGCGGAACCGTCGATGAATGCGGCGGACTATATGACCCGCACCTACCGCTGGATGGCCTGCGGATTGCTCATCACCTTCGCAATGGCCTATCTCACCGCAACGACTCCGCTGCTGTATGTGGTGGATTCGCTGTATCTGGTTCTTACCATTGCGGAGCTGGCGTTGGTAGTCATTCTCAGCTCCCGGGTACAGAATATGTCGGTACAGGCGGCGCGAGCGACCTTCTTCGGGTACGCGTTGATAAACGGCATGGTGCTGAGCTATTATTTCCTCGCTTTCTCGGTCAGCACCCTCGTCATGGCTTTCCTCAGCACAGCTGTGTATTTCGGCCTGATGGCGTTCTACGGCACGACTACTCATAAAGACCTCACCGGCTGGGGTCCACGTCTGATGATGGGTCTTGTCGCTCTCATCGTGACCGGCCTCATCGGTTCCCTGTTCGGCCTCGGCTTTGGCAGCACAGTGCTGTACAGCGGCATCGGTCTGGTGGTCTTCATGCTGCTGACCGCTTATGATACCCAGAAACTCCAGCAGATGTATGCCTACTACGCAGGCGATGCAGAGCTGGCAGAAAAAGCTTCCATCTACGGCGCATTGACCCTGTATCTGGACTTCATCAACATCTTCCTGTATGTCGTCCGTCTGCTGGGCAATAACAGCCGCCGCAGCAACTGATCTTCCAAGACAGCGCAAGGGTCTCCCGAAAACGGGAGGCTCTTTTTTTGTGTTCCGGGCTGAATAAATCTTTCCGCACCATCGCACACTACAACCAGAGAATGAACATACACAAACGATGGATTGGAGTAACAACGATGGAACAGATCAGAAGGTTTCTGCGAGAGAAAGGCTTCGCGCTGGCTCTGCTCGCCTGCCTGCTGGCAGCAGCGGCGGCCGGAGTATGGGCAGTGCGCACCGTCCGCGATGAACTGAAAAAGAGCCTGACCGAGACGAAAGACCCGGCCAGCACTGCGCCGGGCATCGACGAAGAAATCCAAATCGTGCCGGAGGAGGAATACGAATGGCAACAGGAAACCACCGAGGCGGCAAACAGCGTCTCCAATGTACCCAAACCCACCGCACCCGGTGTCTCGTCCGCGCCGCGGACTGCGTCCTCGTCCTCTTCTGGTGCAGCGTCTGGATCTGGTTCGGTGCGCGAACCCTCCGCGCTGCGTACCGACTCCGAACCTGCCAGCAGTTCAGCAGCACCTGCCTCCACGCAGCCCGTCTCGGGACGTGTCTTGAACGGCTACAGCGGAGATGAGCTGGTGTATAACAAGACACTGGGCGACTGGCGCACCCATAACGGCATCGACTACGCCTGCGAAAAGGGCAGCACCGTCTCGGCACCGGCGGCTGGCAAGGTGGTGACAGTCGGGCCTGATGGCAATTGGGGGCCGGTGGTGGAAGTCGAGGACAGCGCAGGTCGGACATGGCGGCTCTGCGGCGTCACCGACGCCAAAGTGAGACCCGGCGATACCGTGGAAGTCGGCGACGCCCTCGGCAAGGTCGGCAGCGTCAGCTGTGAGTGCGCCGAGGAAAGTCATCTTCATCTGGAAGTCAAACAGGATGGCAAGTATCTTGACCCGGCGAAAGTGATGGATTAAAAGAACTTTGAGAAAGCGGCGGAGCCAGACAGTTCCGCCGCTTTCTGTTTCTCGCTCAAGGACAAAAACCGGGAAATAATAAGAAAATCAGTTGATTTTTGCGGAGTTGCTATGCTACAATGATAATGTATGTCAAATGATGCTGAGGACAGGCGAGGCACGGAGGAAAATGTGGATGCGGAAGAAGATTTGGCGCATAGCAGCTGTGCTGATAGCGAGCGTTCTGTTGATGTCGAGCTGTCTGCTGGCAGTGTCGGCGGATATGGAGGGCACCATGAGCCGGTCGGACGCCGCACAGGAAAACTCGGTCGTCCGGACGGTGAAGGTCGGCTTTTTCAGCTATCCGGGGTATCATGAGATCGCGGAGGACGGAACCTACCGAGGATACGGCGTAGAGTTTCTGACCCTGCTGCAGCGGTATGCCAACCTGAACTATGAATATGTCGGCTACGACAAAAGCTGGGCGGAGATGCTGGACATGCTCCAGAATGGTGAGATCGACCTCGTGACCTCGGCCCGGAAGACGACCAGCCGCTCGGAGGAGTTTGATTTCTCCGAACCCATCGGAACAGCGACTGCGCAAATCTGCGTCCGTGCTGATGATGACCGTTTTGAGGAACGGGATTATGCTGCCCTGAATGCCAAGACCATTGGCCAGATGTTGGGGAATACCCGGAATCAGGATCTGGTGAAGTTCGCGGCACAAGAGGGGTTTGTCTACCGCACAAAGAGCTATGCGAATGAGCAGGAGATGTCCGAAGCATTGCAGAACGGAGACGTAGACGCTATCGTCGCAAGCTCTGTCCGGAAAGGCTCGAATGAACGGGTCGTAGCGGAGTTTGCCGAGGAACCGTTCTATGTTATAGTGCGGAAAGGCGATACGGAACTTCTGAACGAGATCAATTACGGCATCGAGCAGATGGATATCAACGAGGGCGACTGGCAAAGCCGGCTCCGGGAAGAAAACTATGCGGATACGGGTTCGGAGAATCTGACCTTCAACAAACGGGAACGCGCTTACATTGAAGCCGTGCAGAAGGGCGAAAAGACCATCACCGTCACCGGACAGCCCGACCGTGACCCCTATTCCTTCGTGGAGAACGGAACGCTGACCGGCATCATCCCGGAATATTTTGACGAGCTGATGGAGATGGCCGGTCTGCCCTATACCCTTGTGACGCCGGAAAGCCGGCAGCAGTTGGAAGAGTGGATCAGGGTCAACAAGACCGATATCGTCATGGACTGCCGGTATGCCAGTGGGATCACGCCTGTTTTTCAGCATGGCGTTGCGACGGACTCCTATATGCAGATGACGACGGCCCGGGTCGTCCGGCGGAATTTTACCGGTTCGATAAAGAAGATAGCCGTCGTTTCCGGACAGGATATCATCGAGGATGACCGTGCTGTCGGCGCAAGCTATCAGGAATATCCCAGCCGGGAAGAGGCGTTGCAGGCCGTCAAGGACGGAAAGGCAGACGCCTGCTATGTTTATACTTACATGGCGGAAAAGTTCGTCAATCAGGATACGGACGGCAGCCTTGTCTATAATGTCCTGAATGACCCGTGCTACGATGAGTACATTTATGTCCGCAATACCACCGACCACGAGCTTGTCAGCATCCTGAACAAGTGCATCAAGGCGGACAACTCCAAGCGGCTGAACGCGCTGGTGAAAAAGTATACCGACTACCATGCCGAGGAGGTCACGCTGCTGGGCTTTTTGCAGAATAATCCGCTCTACACGGTGACTCTGCTGTTCGGCATCGCCGGGTTCACGGCGGCCATCATCTTCATCTCCCGGAACCGGAAAAACGCGCAGGAGCTGGCCGACGAACGGCTGGCCTACGCCCAGAGCTTACAGCAGAAAAATGAGGAGCTGGAACGGGCCATCCAACGGGAAGAAGCTGCCAGCCGTGCCAAGAGCGAGTTCCTGTTCAACATGTCGCACGACATCCGGACGCCGATGAATGCCATTCTGGGCTTTACCCAGCTGGCGGAACGGAATCTGGACGACAAGAAAAAGCTGGAAGATTACCTGAGCAAGATCAACCGCTCGGGCGACAACCTGCTCGATCTGATCGACAATGTGCTTACCATGTCCAAGATCGAGAGCGGCGAGTCGGCTCTGCATGAGAGCATCTGCGATCTGCAGGAACTCTGCCAGTCGCTTTTTATCTCGTTTGAGGGAGAGACAGATCGGCGGCATCAGACTCGGCACATCGAGATGAATATCCGGCATCAGCGTGTCTGGATGGATATGACAAAGGTGCGTCAGGTCTTTATGAACATCATCTCGAACGCAGTCAAATACACGCCGGACGGCGGAACCATCACGGTCAAGACCAATGAATACGACATCGGACAGGATGGATACGCCTTGTACGAAACGGTGGTCGAGGATACCGGCATTGGCATCTCAAAGGAATTTCTGCCCCACATCTTTGACCAGTTTGAACGGGAGCGGAATACTACCGAATCGGGGATCCAGGGGACTGGCCTCGGCATGGCCATCGTCAAGAAGAATATCGACCAGCTGGGAGGTACCGTCAAAATTGAGAGCGAGCTTGGCAAGGGAACGAAAGTCACGGTCCGGCTGAAATACCGCGTTGCGCCGGATGCTGAAAAAACATCCCTTCCTGCAAATGCTGCGGAACAGAAAGCTGAAGAAGTCGGCGGACGCATCCTGCTGGTCGAGGACAACGACCTGAATGCAGAGATCGCAATGGAGCTGCTCAAAATGTCCGGCTACGAGGTCGACCGTGCTGAGAATGGCAAGGTTTGTGTGGAAAAGCTGACACAGGCGGAAGCCGGGCACTACAATGTGGTTTTGATGGATATCCAGATGCCGGTGATGAACGGATATCAGGCGACACAGGCCATCCGGGAGCTGGAAGACCCGGCAAAACGGGATATCATTATCGTCGCCATGACAGCGAATGCCTTTGACGAGGATAAGCGGAAAGCTCTGGATGCCGGGATGGACAGCTTTGTGGCAAAACCGGTCAGCATCGACCGGCTCCGGGAAGTGCTTGCCGGATTGCAATCGAAGAGTGATTCTGGTATGATACGGTAGAATGAATTTAAAAGAGATAAGATGTTCGGAGGAAACAGCGGATGGCAAAAGTTCTGATTATCGGCGCAGGTGCGGCCGGATTGATGGCGGCAGGCGCAGCGGTGCGGCAGGGGCATCAGGTGACGATGCTGGAACACACCGAAAAACCGGCGCAGAAAATTCTCGTGACCGGAAAGGGCCGCTGCAACGTGACCAACGACTGCACGGCGGAAGAGTTCCTGCATCACGTCCGGACGAATCCGCGTTTCCTGTACTCATCGCTGGGGGCGTTCCCTCCGGCAAAGACGATGGAGCTGTTCGAGTCGCTGGGTGTGGAGCTGAAAGTTGAGCGCGGCCGGAGAGTATTCCCGGTGTCGGACAAGGCGGAAGAGATTCGTCAGGCATTGCTGCGGTATGCGCAGGATGCCGATATCGTTCACGATGGGGCGAAAAAGCTGCTGCTGGAGCCGCTGGCACAGCATGAACCGGAAGAACCTGCGAAACCGGAGAATCCGCGCCACCCCAAAAAGAAAAAAGCAGGCCCGGCATACCGCTGCGTGGGCGTCCGGGGAACGTCCGGAAAAGAGTACCGTGCGGACGCTGTTCTGGTGGCGACCGGCGGTCTGAGCTACCCGACGACCGGCTCGACCGGCGACGGTTATCAGCTGGCAAAGCAGGCAGGACACAGCATCGTGGACCCAGTGCCGAGCCTCGTTAGCCTCGTCAGCCATGACCCGGACTGCAAAAAGATGATGGGTCTTGCTCTGAAAAATGTCACCCTGACCCTTTTCGAGGACAACAAGGCGATTTTTGACGAACAGGGCGAGATGCTGTTCACTCATTTCGGCATCAGCGGCCCTCTGACCCTGAGCGCGTCGAGCCATCTGGGCGACATGAAAAAGCACCGCTATCATGCAGAAATCGACCTGAAACCGGCTCTGAGCGAGGAACAGCTCTATGACCGCATCACCCGGGATTTCGGCCTGCTGGCAAATCATGCGGCGCAGGGTGCGCTGGTAAAATTGCTGCCGTCCAGTATGCAGCCAGTCATGGTGGCGCGCTGGGGTATCGACCCGGCAACCAAGGCGAACCAGATCACCCGGGAGCAGAAACGGGAGCTGGTGCAGCTGTGCAAGCACTGGAAAGTCCCCATCGACGCCCGGGGCGACCTTGCCCATGCGGTCATCACGGCGGGCGGCGTTTCGGTGAAGGAAGTCAACCCCAAGACCATGCAGAGCAAAAAGGCCGAAGGACTGTATTTTGCAGGCGAAGTGCTGGATGTGGACGCCTATACCGGCGGCTACAACTTACAAATTGCGTTCTGTACGGCGCAGAGTTTTGCGAATAATTTATAAAGGAGAACCTGAAATGATTTCTGTTGCAATTGATGGGCCTGCCGGTGCAGGCAAATCGACCCTTGCCCGGCGTCTGGCGTCGGAGATGGGCTATATCTATGTGGATACCGGAGCCATGTTCCGTGCCGTCGGCCTGTACGCCCTCCGCGCAGGCAAAGATCCCGAGGACGTCGAGGCGGTCAACGCCCTGCTGCCGGAGATCGAGCTGCATCTGGCATCTATCGACGGTGAACAGCACATTTATTTAAAGGAAGAGGACGTCAGCACGGCCATCCGCACCAACGAAGCGAGCATGGCGGCTTCGGCGGTCGGTAAGAACCCGACTGTCCGTGCCTATCTGCTGGAAATGCAGCGTGAAATGGCAAAATCCCAGAATATCCTGATGGATGGCCGTGACATCGGCACCGTTGTCCTGCCCAACGCGACCGTGAAAATTTTCCTGACCGCAACGCCGGAAGCCCGTGCGACGCGCCGCTGGAAAGAGAATGTGGCAAAGGGCGACAACACCCCGTATGAGGAAGTGCTGGAAGACGTCAAGAAGCGTGACTATCAGGATACCCACCGGGAAGCCGCTCCCCTCAAGCAGGCGGAAGATGCGGTTTTGCTGGATACCTCGGAGATGAACTTTGAGCAGAGCCTTGACGCGATGAAAGCCATCATCGCGAAGAAAGTCGGCTGAGGAAGCGCGGATGGTACTATATTATATTCTGCTTCCGCTGGCATGGCTGGTCTTTCACATCGGGTTCCGGGTGCGGTGCGTTGGCCGTGAGAACCTGAAAAAAATCGGAACGAAGGGCTGTATCATCGCCCCGAACCACGTCTCCGCCATCGACCCGGTGTTTGTGGTCATCACTCGTTTCTGGGGGAGTCGGATGGTGGTCTTCGCCAAGAAAGAACTTTTTGAGATCAACGTATTCCTGAGCTGTTTTTTCCGCTGTGCCGGTGCGGTCTGTGTCCGCGGCACCAAAGAAGAGCTGGGCGTCATCGAGGATACGGTGAACCACTGCAAAAACGGCGGTACCCTTCTTATCTTCCCGGAAGGCACCCGGGAAAAAGAAGGCAAGCTCATGCAGCCCAAAAGCGGTCTGTTCGTCATTGCGGCGCAGGCCGGTGTGGATGTCATCCCGGCTCGGGTCATCTACGATACTCCGGACGGAAAGATGAAGCCTTTCTGCAAGGTGACAGTCGTTTACGGCGAACCCATCCCGGCGGCACAGTTCGCAATGGAAAGCCGCAGGGATACGAAAAAGCTGAGAGAGAATAAACAGCTTCTGTTGGAGAAGTGGACGGAGCTGGGTTAAAGGAGAACAACATGGAAATTCGTCTTGCGAAAACGGCCGGTTTCTGCTTCGGCGTCAACCGGGCAGTCGAGCTGACCTACGGCCTGCTGAAAGACGGCCACAAGGTGGCAACGCTGGGGCCGCTCATCCACAATCCGCAGGCGGTCGAGGATATGAAGCGGAAAGGTGCGCTGGTGGCCGACACGGTGGAGGACATCCCCGACGGGTATGAAGTCATTATCCGGAGCCACGGTGTGCCGCGCAGCATCTATGATACGCTCAATGAGCGCGGCGTGACCTACCATGACGCAACCTGCCCCTTCGTGAAGAAGATCCAGAACATCGCAGCCAAGGCCGAAGCCGAGGGTGCCGTCCTTCTGGTGGCAGGCGACGCATCCCATCCGGAGGTGCAGGGCATCGTCGGACATACCCGGGGGGAGGTATTCGTCTTCAGCAATCTGGACGAATTGAAGGCGTGGAAAGGCCCTTCTGACCCCCAAAAGCCCATTTTTGCGGTTGCACAGACAACATTTCAGGTAACAAAATGGCAAGAAAGTTCGGAGTTTCTCAAAAAAGCCTATA
>ERZ808240.935-NODE-935-length-37020-cov-12.291844_pt1 | contig 37020 bp, 30 predicted proteins | sample MGYA00521084_ERZ808240 | MGnify/ENA primary metagenome ERZ808240 (study PRJEB31516, sample SAMN03275571) | gut metagenome | biome: mammalia-associated habitat; material: feces | host: Papio cynocephalus | place: Kenya | collected 2012-08-06 ... | reverse complement strand
TCATGCCGGGCATGGACTGACGTGCGCCGGAACGGACGGAGACCAGCAGGGGGTTCTGGTTGTCGCCGAAGGTCTTGCCGGTGATCTTCTCCAGGCCCTTGACATGCTCGAAGATATCAGCGGTGATCTCATCGTTGATCTGGCGACCATCTGCGTAATACTGCGTGCAGGCCTCAGTGGTAATGGTAAAGCCCTGCGGAACCGGCATGCCGGCTGCAGTCATCTCTGCCAGACCTGCGCCTTTGCCGCCCAGGATATTCTTCATGGTGGTCTTGTCGCCACCGAAGGCTTCGTTGCCCTCGCTGAAGTAGTACAGATACTTTTTGCTCATGCGTTGTTTACCTCCCAATTGTGGCCTCCGGTCTTTGCACCGGCGGTCTCATCGTTCGCTCCGTTTCCGGACACGATGAACATTTGTGATGTGAATGCTCAATTATTATACCAGAAAATCCCTCGATTGCCACCGGGCAAAATACCGAATTTGTTTGATAAATTTTGTGCAATCCCTTGCATTTTACTCAGTTTTTCGGTAATATAAAATGGGAAAGATTTCGAGAGGTTTTTCATTTTTTGACGTAAAACTCTCGAATCTTGGATACAACTATCTATCCAATAAATTTGTTGCATCGCTTTTCTGGCTCTGTTTCTCCGGATAGGAATGTCCTGTTCTGGCAATTCCTTCCCGGAGCTGCCATCAGCGATCTTAGAGGAGGCCTTTTTCATGGATCCGAAACTCACTGCCGCCCGTGCCCTGCTGGACGCTGCCGAAGCAAAACGCGAAGAAGTTCTGCTGCGCCACATTGCCAACGGCGTTATCATCGAGAGCCGCACCGTTGAGATCGGCGAGGATGTCGTCATTGCTCCGGGCGCAAAGATCCTGTCCGGCACCATTCTGCGCGGCAAGACGGTCATCGGCGCAGGCTGCGTCATCGGCCCGAACAGTCTCATTGAGGACAGCACCATCGACGAGGGGACTACCGTAAACGCCAGTCAGGTCTATGGCTCCCACCTCGGCCCTCACAACAACATCGGCCCCTTTACCCATGTCCGGGTCAACACCGTCACCGATTACGGCGTACATCTGGGTGCCTATGTGGAGACCAAGAATTCCAACTTCGCCCGTGGCAACACAGTCAGCCATCTGACCTACATTGGCGACAGCGATGTTGGCAAATACTGCAACTTCGGCTGCGGCACCGTCACCTGTAACTACGACGGCAAGGATAAGTTCCGCACCACCATCGGTGACTACTGCTTCATCGGCTGCAACACCAACCTTGTCGCTCCGGTCAAGGTCGGCGATGGTGCTTACACTGCCGCAGGCAGCACCATCACCAAAGACGTACCGGCCGCCGCTCTGGGCATCGCCCGGAAGCGTCAGACCAACCTTGAGGGCTGGGCTGAACCGAAGATGGAAGCCTACATCGCCAAAAAGAAGAAACTGGAAGACGAACAGGGCAAGTAATTTCCTTGTTTTCCTACATCATCTGACCGCCGCACACCGTTCTGTGCGGCGGTTTTTTGACGGTTCTTTTCCGCCGGGCAGCGTTTTTCGCTTAAAATGTATATCTTTTTGCGCGCACGCATGTTATAATAAAAAGCTGCTACAAAAACCACTCTGTCAAATCCGCAAAATCATAACAGAAAAGGCAATTGGAAACTATGAATACAAATGACATCTGGCTCATTGCCGGTCTGGGCAATCCGGAGCCGAAATACGACGGCACCCGTCACAATGCAGGCTTTGCCGCACTGGATGCTCTGGCCGACAAATGGAGCATCTCGGTCAGCAAGACCAAATTTCAGGGGCTCTGGGGTCAGGGCGAGGTAAACGGCCACAAGGTCGTCCTGCTCAAGCCTCTGACCTACATGAATCTTTCGGGCGACTCCATCGCACCGCTGGCCGGGTTCTTCAAAATTCCGGCAGACCATGTGATCGTCCTCTGTGACGACATCACCCAGAACCCCGGCAAACTCCGCATCCGGCCCTCCGGCTCGGCAGGCGGACACAACGGTCTGAAGAGCATCATTGCCCGGCTGGGCGGCGAGAACTTCCCCCGTATCCGGATCGGCATCGGCGCAAAGCCCCATCCGGATTACGACCTCGCCGACTGGGTACTGGGCAAATTCCCGGCTGAGGACATGAAAGCCATTACCGACCGCTATTCCGACATCGAGGCCGCCGCAAAGCTCATCATGGATGGCAAGCTCGGCATGGCTCAAAGTAAATATAATGGTTGATTTTTCGCTTCGCAAAAAATCAACCATCTGACAGCAGAGAGGAGGGGAAACACTATGTACGAAGCACTTCTGAAAAACACACCGGAATACCAGAAGATCACCGCCAGCCTTTCCACGCCGGGGCCGGCTGCGCTGTTCGGCCTGCCTCCGGCTGGCCGTGCGCTGCTGTATGCCGCCCTGCAAAAGGATACCGGGCGTGTCCTCTGCATCGTGACGCCCGGCGAAGCGGAAGCGACCCACTTTGCCGACGACCTGAAAACCCTCGGCCTGTCGGCGGCGGTCTTTCCGCCCCGGGACTTTATGCTTCGCCCCGTCGAAGGTGCAGGCCGTGAATATGAATACCGGCGTCTGTCGGTGCTGGGCGGTCTGGCAGGCGGTCGAATTCAGGCGGTCTGTGTTCCTGCCGAGGCCCTGCTCCAATACACCGTGCCGCAGGACGAGTTTCGCAAGAACACTCTGACCCTGAAACCCGGCATGGTCTACAACCGGGAATCGCTGGTCGCCCGGCTCTTTGCTGCCGGATATGTCCGGCGGAGTCAGGTCGACGGCCCGGGCCAGTTCAGCGTCCGGGGCGATATCGTGGATATCTACGCCCCCGACATGAAACAGCCTGCCCGTGTCGAGTACTGGGATGACGAGATCGACTCGCTATCCTCCTTCGACCTGCTGACCCAGCGGCGAGACGGCACACTTGAGAAGATTTATCTTTCCCCGGCTCGTGAAGTCCTGTTCGGCGACACCGTTGAGACGGCCGAGGCTCTGCGTGCCGCACAGAAAAAGGCCCGTGGCAAGCGGCGTGAAGCCCTCGAAAAGGCGATGGAAGCCGACCTGTCACAGCTGGATTCCGGGCTGATGCCGGAAGCGATGGACAAGTACTACGGCCTGCGTTATCCACAGCCTGCGACCCTGCTCGACCATCTGACCGACCCGGTCTTCATCCTCGATGAGGTCGGCGGCATCCGGGATGCGCAGAAGGCGACTGAATTCCGCCGCAGTGAGGAGCTGACCGGCCTGCTGGAAGAGGGCGTTCTCTGCCCGGGTCTGGATGTGCTGTACCAGACGATGGATGACCTCGTCATTGACGCCGGAAAGTACAGCACCCTGCTGTGTGAGAACTTCCTGCGCGGCATGAACGAGTTCAAGCTGAAAGATCTCATCAACGCCGAGGCATTTGCGGCTCCCAACTGGGGCGGTGACCTCGCATCTTTGCAGGAAGACCTTGACCCTCTCATCGAGCAGGGCTATGCGGTCGCGCTCTTTGCTGGTACGCCCAAGGGAGCCGCCGCTCTGACCCGTGACCTTGCCGATAAAGGTTATGCCGTCAGCCTGAGCCGGGATGTCCGGCCAACCAAAGGGTTAGTACAGATCCTTCCCGGCCACCTGACCGCAGGCTGCACCTTTCCCTTCGCTCATGTGGCCGTCCTCTCATCACGGCGTCACGGTCTGGACGAAGCCGCTGAATCCAAAAAGAAGAAAAAGAGCAAAAACGTCCTGTCCAGCCTTTCGGACATCAAGCCCGGTGATTACGTTGTCCACCAGAGCCACGGCATCGGCATGTACGCCGGTATCCAGCGTCTGGAAGTACAGGGAGCCACCAAGGACTACCTGAAAATCCAATATTCCGGTTCGGATGTTCTGTATGTGCCGGTCACTCAGCTTGACCTGCTCAGCCGGTACACTGCACCCGGTGACGAAGAAAAGGTCAAGCTGGCAAAGCTGGGCGGTGCGGAATGGCAGCGCACTCGTGCCAAGGTCAAAAAGGCCACCGAAGAGATGGCGCAGGAGCTTATCGAGCTGTACGCACGCCGTCGGCAGGCGAAAGGCTATGCTTTTCCGCCGGACGGCGACTGGCAGAGCGATTTTGAGACCCGGTTCGAGTACGATGAAACAGATGACCAGCTCAACGCCACCTCCGAGATCAAAAAAGACATGGAAAAGCCTTGGCCGATGGACCGTCTGCTCTGCGGCGATGTCGGCGTCGGCAAGACCGAAGTTGCCCTTCGTGCCGCATTCAAGTGTGTTATGGGCGGCAAACAGTGTGCCATCCTCGCCCCGACGACCCTGCTGGCATGGCAGCACTACAACACCATCCTTTCCCGTATGGAGGCTTTTCCCGTCCGCTGTGAGATGATGTCCCGTTTCCGCACCTCCAAGCAGCAGAAAGAGACGCTGCGCGGCCTGCAGGCCGGAAGTGTGGATATCGTCGTCGGCACCCACCGCCTGCTCTCCAAGGACGTCCGCTTCCACGACCTCGGCCTTGTCATCATCGACGAGGAACAGCGGTTCGGCGTCAAGCACAAAGAGAAGCTGAAAGAGAACTTCATCGGGGTGGACATGTTGACCCTCTCGGCAACGCCCATTCCCCGTACCCTGAACATGGCGATGAGCGGCATCCGTGACCTGTCTACCATTGAGCAGCCGCCTTTTGAACGTCAGCCGGTGGAGACGTTCGTTCTCGAATACAACGACGTCATCCTTGCCGAAGCCATGAAAAAAGAGCTGGCTCGAGGCGGTCAGGTCTACTACCTGCACAACCGGGTCGACAACATCGAGTCCACCGCCGCCCATGTCAGCCAGATGGTTCCGGGCGCACGAGTCGGCATCGCTCACGGCAAAATGACCGAAGAGGAACTGAACCCCGTCTGGCAGCACCTGCTGAACGGCGAAATTGACATTCTGGTCTGCACGACCCTGATTGAAACCGGCATCGACGTCCGGAACTGCAATACCCTCATCATCGAGGACGCCGACCGGATGGGTCTGGCGCAGCTGTATCAGATCCGAGGCCGTGTCGGACGGAGCGGACGCAAAGCCTACGCCTACTTCACCTTCCGGAGGGATAAGACGCTTTCGGACATTGCACAGAAGCGTCTATCCGCCATCCGGGAGTTCACGGCGTTCGGTTCCGGTTTCCGCATCGCCATGCGTGACTTACAAATTCGCGGCGCAGGCAGTCTGTTAGGCCACAGCCAGCATGGACACATGGAAGCGGTCGGCTACGACCTCTATGTGAAGATGCTGAATCAGGCCATTGCCCGTGCCAAGGGCGAACCCGTCCAGCGTGATAAGAGTGAATGCCTTGTCGACCTGCGTGTGGACGCTTTTATCCCCGAAAAGTATATTGCAGACGGCCCGGGTCGCATCGAGGCCTACAAGCGCATTGCCGCCATTCAGACACCTGAGGATGCCGCCGATGTTCTGGACGAACTCATTGACCGCTACGGCGATCCGCCGCCGTCGGTCAGTGACCTTGTCAACGTCTCCCTTGTCCGCGTGCAGGCCGCCGAAGTCGGCGTGTACGAAGTCACCCAGAAGAAGGACACCATCCTGCTTCAGGTCGAGACACTGGAACTCAGCATGATCCGGGGGCTGCTGGTGGCCTTCAATGGCCGGGTGACTGCCGGAACCGGTACCAAGCCCTATCTGTCCGTCACTCTCCAAACCAACGAAAAACCGCTTGAGCTGCTGCAAAGCATCCTCAAAGCGATGGCAGAGATCCAGGCAGAGCCTGCCTCTCCCCAAAAATAACATCATAGGAGTACAACATGAAAAAACGAATCCTCGCGCTGCTCTGCGCACTGGCACTGACCGTCGGTCTGGCAGGCTGTGTCATCTCCACGCCCGACACTATCGGTACCATCGGTGACTGTGAGATCACCTCCGGCCTGTATCTGCTGGCGCAGTTCGACGCTTACCAGAAAGCCGCTGACCTCGCATCCAGCGATCAGGACGCTTCCAAAGTCAAGTCTTTCCTGAAAGAGACCATCACCGTCGACGCAGACACCGAAGAGACCGCTGTCGTCAGCGATTACGTTGCCGAGCAGACCCTCAAAAACCTCGAGACTTACGCCGCCATTGAGACCCGTTATGACGAGCTGGGCGGCCAGCTGACCGAGGCCGAGGAAGCGCAGGCCGACAGCTACGCCGAGCAGCTGATGGACCAGTACGGCGACACCTACAAGGCCAATGGCATCGGCCTCGAGACCATCAAGCGGTTCGAGCGCATCCTGCTCAAGAGCAATGATCTGCTTGAGCTGGTCTACGGTGCAGATGGCGAGACTCCTGTTTCGGATTCTGAACTGACTGATTATATCGAGAACGACCTGTACTACATCAATTACGTTGCCATTCCGCTCTACAACACTACGAATTACTCCTTTGCAGACGACAGTCAGAAGAGTGTGATGTTTGAGCTGGCACAGGGTGCTGTGGACGATTACAACGCGGCTCACCCGGACACTGCTCCTGCGCAGCAGAACATGTTCCAGTCTGCCGCCACCAGTGTTCTCGCTGACATCTATAATGTCGTCGACAACACCGATTCTGCTGATGCAAACTTCTCCACCAGCCTGCTGTCTGACAGCGACCTCGACAACTCTTTCACGGAGGACGGTTCCGCCGACACCATCCGCAATCTGCAGGTCGGCGAAGCTGCCGCCGTTCAGTATTCGACCCTCGCCATGATGATGGCCGTCCGCCTTGACCCCCTCCAGATGTCCTCGCTGGATGCCCTCCGCTCTCAGGCTCTCACCGATATGAAGTCCTCTGAACTGAAGGATTCTCTAGCTGAGTACGGCGCATCCCTCACTCATAACCTCGATTCCTCCGCCATGAATAAGCTCCCTGCAAAGAAGATCGTTAATAACAGCACCAATACTGCTAACAACTGATTTTCAGACAAAATAACACCGTCGCCCGATTCTATGCCGGGCGGCGGTGTTCGTTTATGTGATGTTATTTTTCCCCTGTCACCCTCGCGAATTCAGCGGCAAGAGCCGCATTTGTACTGCGGATGGCGGTGGGGTCGGGTTTGAGTTCGGCGCGATCGTAGGTGAACAGACCATTGACCTCATCCTCCACATCAGTGAGCTGGGTATAGACCAGTGCCGAAAGGCCGTTCTTCAACTGGGGAAGCACGGTTTCCAGCTGCAATTTCTTATATTTTCCGGTCAGGTCACGGCGGTCTTTTGCCGTGCCGTAGCCGTAGGTCTTGTTGGGCGGTTCATGGCCGGGCATCGGCCACGCAATGCCGCCGTACTCGGTGAGGGCAACTGTCCGCACGCCGGGCTTGACCCGGAGCGGATAGAAATAGTTGTGCCGGGAATCCACATCGCCGCCCTTCTGGTCAAACCAGCCGCTTGCTTCATCCACCAGACGGCCCGGGTCGAGGGCAAGCAGCTTTTTAGTCGCAGCAGCGGCGTCGAACTGACCCCAGCCCTCATTGAACGGCACCCAGCAGCCCACGCAGGGATGGCACCGCAGAGTCTCTACCGTGGCTTCCAGCTCTTTGTAGTATTCATTCCGGCTGGCCTCACTGGAACGGCTCAGAAGTCCCCAGAGCGGCTTTTTATCCGGTGTGTGGCGGAGCAGCGGCTGCAAGGCGTTCGTCAGGTAGGTGACATACCACATCTTGTAAGGTGCGCCGCCGTTGACGATATCCTGCCAGACGATAATGCCCAACTTGTCGCAGTGGTAATACCACCGCTGCGGCTCGATTTTGGCGTGTTTGCGCAGGAGGTTGAACCCCAGCTCTTTCACCCGTTCCAGCTCGTGCAGGACAGCGGCATCCGACGGCGGCGTATACAGGCCGTCCGGCCAGTAGCCCTGATCGAGCAGGCCGTTCAGCAGGATGGGCTTATCGTTCAGGCAGAAGCGCATGATTCCCTTTGCGTCCGCTTCGCAGCTCCATTTCCGCATCGCAAAATAGCTGTGGACTAGATCTTCACCGACTTTCAGCGTCAGGTCATACAGGAACGGGCTGTCAGGGCTCCACGGCTGGAAATCCTGGTCCATGATGAGGAAGTTCATGGTTCCGCCGCAGCCGTCCGGGTCGACACTGTCGGCGTTGAATTCTTCGGCGACATAGATACCGCCGGCGCGGACCACGCCCCAGACGGCTTCCATATCGCTGGGCTTTGCGGTGCGGATCTTCACTATGACCTGTCTTGTATCGTAGTCAGGCTGAATATCCAGAGATGTGATGTAATTTTCCGGCACCCGTTCCATCCAGACCGTCTGCCAGATACCGCTCTGCGCCGGATAGAACATACCGCCGGGCTTTAACGTCTGCTTGCCTCGTGCCTGCGTACTGTTTCCGGTCGGGTCCTGCACTGCAACCCAGAGACTATTCCGGCCAGTATCATTCAGGAAGTCCGTGACGTCCAGCGTAAACGGCCAATAACCGCCCCGATGCCCACCTGCAAGATGCCCATTGACCTCCACGGCGCAGGCATAATCCACCGCTCCGAAGTGAAGCAGGACACGTCCTCCGGTTCCGGTCGGCGGCTGGAACATCCGATGATAATGGAGCCACTCGCCGGGCTGAAGCGTCCGACTGACACCCGACGCCTTGGACTCCGGCGAATAGGGAACGGTGATAGTCCCATCCCACTTTTCAGGGTGCTGCGCTGCCTTTGTGATGGCATACTGCCATGGGCCGTTGAGATTTTCATAGCTGTCACGGCGCATAGCCGGACGGGGATATTCCGGAAGCGGATGATTCATCGCAGTGCCTCCTGTTCTTGTAAAAAGCTCTCCTGTCAGGAGAACCGTCTGCAAAGCAGACTGAGAGGTTTACCTTCTGTAAGCTGCTGCCAGCTTTTCGAGGGCAGGCAGGCTGCGCTCCACTTTTTCGGTGTCGATGCAGTAAGCCAGACGGACATAGCCCTTGACTCCAAAAGTATCGCTCGGCACCAGCAGCAGGTCAAATTCCCGAGCTTTCATGCAGAAAGCGTTTGCGTCTTCCTCGAGGGCTTTCGGGAAGATATAGAAGGTGCCGCCGGGCCGCTCGACCTCAAAACCAAGAGCAGTCAATTTGTCGTACAGCAGATTCATATTCTTCTCGTAAACGGACAAATCGCTCGTAACATCCAGGCAGCGGCCAACAGCACGCTGAATGATGCTGGGAGGGCAGTTATGGCCGGTGAAACGGGAGATCTGCGACATCATATCCACCAGCACATCCTCGCCCTCACAGCCCGGGCGGACAGCCACATAACCCAGACGTTCACCGGGCAGGCTCAGGCTCTTGGAGAAAGAGAAACAGGTCAGGGTGTGGAGATAGAACTCCGCCGGATAGGGAACTTTTTTGCCGTCGAAAGCGATATCCCGGTAAGGTTCATCGCTGACAAGGAAGATATTGTGACCGAATTCCTTGCTCTTTGCGGTCAGGATATCCGCCATCCGGGTGAGCATCTCTGCCGAATAGACCACGCCGGTGGGGTTGTTGGGCGTATTGATGAGGACACAGGTCACATTCGGAGTCAGCATCTCTTCAAAGGCTTCCAGATTGGGCTGGAATGCCGGTGCCTGCGGCGGAACGACCTTCAGAACTGCACCGGTGCCTGCCACATAAGGGCCATATTCCGGGAAGTAAGGGGCGAAGGTCAACACCTCGTCGCCGGGCTTTGTCACGGCACGGATGGCATGAGCGATCGCACCGGCTGCACCGGTGGTCGGGAAGATATGCTTCTGCTCATAGGGCAGGCCGAAAGTCCTGGTCAGGTGCGCCGCAACCGCAGTCCGGAAGCCCGGGTCGCCCTGACTAGGGCAGTAGCCGTGCAGGTCGACCGGGTCGCCGTTTTTCAGCAGGTCTTCCATCGCATTGGTGAACTCCGCCGGACAGGGAACACTGGGGTTGCCCAGCGAATAATCAAAGACATTCTCATAGCCGATCTGGGCGGCACGCTGTTTGCCGTACATGAAGGTTTCTCGGATAACGCTCTTATTGTTGAGCATGGCACGGTAGGTTTCGTTCAGCATAATACTTTCCCCCAAGATTTATTTTCCAAGCGGAGCGGACGCATAACTCTGCTCCACTTTCACGACACAGCTGTATTTCGGGTCCTGTTCCGTGACGAACTGGCACATTTTTGCCAGCATCAGGTCTTTGTCGCCGGTATAACCTGCCGGGAACGCCAGATCGAACAGGACATTGGTATGGGTATCGCCGGGCACGATCCGTAGATCATGAACCGAGAGCTGCGGATCGAGCTGACGGGCTCTTTCATTCAGTCGGCTCCGCAGGACACCCACCTCGGCATTTGATGTTACAATGGGGTCATAGTGGATGGTGACCTGCAGATTGTCGTTTTTCAGGAAATCATTCTCGATATTGTCGATGACATCATGCGCTGCCAGCGGATCAGACTCCGCCGGGAACTCAATGTGCAGAGATGCAAACTGATGTCCCGGGCCGTAGTCGTGGACCATCAGGTCATGGACACCCAGAACGCCCGGGTAGCTCATGACTTTCCGCTCGATATGTTCCACCAGCTCCGGCGAGGGGCTTTCGCCCAGCAGCGGACTGAGAGTATCCATAACAAGACCCCAGCCCGACCAGAGGATGAATCCAGCCACGCCAAGACCCATCAGACCGTCCAGTCTTGCCCAGCCCGTGACGCTGCAAAGGACTGTTGCCACCAGAACTGCACCGGTCGTCAGGACATCGTTCCGGCTGTCGGCAGCGGTCGCCATCAGCGTTTCCGAGCCGATGGTCTGACCGACGGTGCGGTTGAAGCCGCTCATCCAGAACTTTACCAGAATGGACGCTGCCAGCACACCGACGCTCAGCCAGCTGAAAGTCACTTCGGTCGGGTGAAGGACTTTGACGGCGGATTCCTTGAGCAGGGAAAAGCCGATGCCCAGAATCGTTACACTGACGACCAGACCGGCCAGATACTCATACCGAGCGTGGCCGTAGGGATGTTTTTCATCCGGAGCTTTTGCCGCCAGACGGAAACCGATCAGGCTGACGACATTGGAAGAAGCGTCAGACAGGTTGTTCAATGCGTCGGCTAGAATTGCGATGGAACCGAACAAAGTACCCACCGTCAGCTTGCCGAGACAGAGAAGAAGGTTGCAGGCCATGCCGACCACGCTTGCCAGATTGCCGTAAGCTGTGCGGACAGCCGGGTCTTTGACCTCTTTGAAATTTTTGATGAAATGCTTTATCAGAAACTGCGTCATACAGATCACTCCTTTTTAAGTGACATGGTTTCAGTATAGCATCTCGATGTATACTTTTAAAGACCCTTACTCTTTTTTCTTTCAAAACATCATTCTTCGTACAAGCCTTCACTTCAAACCCGAAAATAGCAGCTTTGGCAGTTTTTTCCATTTGCTTATCTTGGTTTACTCATCATCCAATTGTACCATTGTCTATCAAGCCATCCACTTAACTTAAGCGGCTTCCACATTGCATCTTTGCTATCATCCAATATTTTCAATTTTGATTTTATATCATCACTTTCTAATCTTATAAAACTTTTGATAAACTCTTTTCTCACCAGCCCTATTCTAAAGCACATAGTCCCATCATGCTTCGTTTTGAAAGCAAATCCAAGCCCTAACCCTCCTTTATAGCAATTATCTTTATTCATCTCACCATTTTTATATCGTATATACTCCTTTAAATCGACAATTATTACCCATTTTCCTCCATTACATTCAGCATCCAATGTTATAATCGCCAACTGCTCATCACTGATTACATACCCTTTTCCAAAAAAACATCTTCGGTCATCTTCATCTAATCCTGTTTTCAATTTATTAAATTGCTCTTGATAGCTTTGATTTTCTGAGGAAAATACATTTGAAATTTTATCCGAAAACAAAATCTTGTCGCTGCGGATATTAAAAATCGCATACGCTTTTAATATTTTGCCTGTATCGCCTTCATTTTCCACATGAATATAACCCCCTAATATTTCGCCAGTTGCGAGTGGATTCAAATAAAAGCCATAATAATTACCAATCAAATCACAAAGTATTTCTTTGCTTCTTTCTTTATCAGCACAGGTTTCATTAGTTATATCATTAAAAAATCCACTGCTTTTCGCCTTTAATATGTATCCTTTTCCTCTTACTGCTTTAATTGAATTTTTAATTTCATCAGGAAATTTATCTCTCATTTTAGAAACTTTTTGACGAACAAACGCATCATTTTCCCCTACATCTTCATCATCTTTTTTATATTCACTATATAAATCTTTACTTTCCACTTCACTATTTACTGATTGCGCAAGTCTGCATATTATTTTTTGTTGTGACACATTGAGTTTTTTTCCTTCTTTTGCACCATAGCTATATGTCACCGTTTTTTTATTCTGATCAATTCTTAGTACAACTTCGTTTTCAAGGACAACCTTTTGTAGAACATTCATAGAATTTTCTCCTTTTTTCTCCAGCACACTTCATCATCATAGAAAATTCACATGATTTCAGGGAATTTTCTATAAAAACCGCAAAAAAATTAATTTTCCTATGTATTGATATTGCAATTGAGAATAATTATACTCTAATCACCGGTTATCAAAAAGTTGCGCAACATTATCACAAGTGAAAGGGGAGTTATAATGATTCTCGACCAGATTGTAAATCGCCGTTCTTTTATTCGTGGCGCATTAGCATTATCCGTTACTACCGTTCTATTCTCAAATGTTCCAAATCTCAAAGCTCTTGCTGCCAACGGCTACATCGGATATCTTTCAACTCAAGAACATCTTCCCGTATTCGATGATACTAACCTTACTGTCAAAATCGGAACTGTTTATGGCGATGAGGACCAGATAACTGTTAATTTTGTCGACTACGGAAGCAACACGGTCAACATCACGTATCCAACCTCTTCCGGAAGCAAAACAGGTTACATTAGTGCTTCTTATGTTTTTCCGAGTTTTGATGGCATAAAACCAGTTTCAAAAGCAAAAGTCACAACTTACAAATGGTCCAATCAAAATACGGAGTATGGCTATATCGATGTTGGTGACGAGGTAAAGGTATTTTGTGGAAGTAACCGCGATATTTCTCAATCCAATCGCTTCCGAGTAATTTATCCAACTGGTTCTGGAGAAAAACTTGCCTGGATAAATGTTAGTGACCTGGCACTAATTTGCGGAGAATCGCAAAGTGCCAACAAACAAAACCTTTCTGCCGCTCTATATAAAGATTCTGCTGCGCGATTGACCTGTGGATTTGATAGCTACGTTAATACCCCGGGTAAGCACGAAGGAATCGATTTTTCTCTTAGACGAGGTGCTGCTGTTTATTCGTTAACTGCTGGTGAAGTTATTCGAGTTACCGCCGGAGCAAATGGTGGACAACTCAGTCAAATCGCTGTTTATTTACCTGATGAAGACAAGACTGTAATCTATCTCCATGCCAATCCAGAAGTTTCTACCGGCCAAAGGATCAATGTAGGTGACAGAATAGCCACACAAGATTGGCGTGGTATCAGCAGCTCTTCGAACAGTCATACACACGTTGAAATGCGTCCTGGACGTAAAACGTCAGCCGCGAAAAGTGTCAACGATTACACGTTAGAAAATCCCGACCCCACTGAGTTCTGGAACAACCACGGATACTCTATCGGTTGAGTCTCAACTTAAGTTTTTGCAGACATTATCTTTTTATAAAATAGGCGTTCGGAGTACTTATTTCCAACTCCGAACGCCTATTTGTTTATAACCCTAACCGAAGCTTTATTTTATGTTTACCCGACGTTCTTATCCGAGGGCTTGCTCAGGTCGATGCTGCGGATAATCTTACGAACCGGCAGGATGCTCTTTGCATTCATAGACAGCTCGTCCACGCCCATCCGCAGGAAGGTCTCGGTCAGGGCGGTATCTGCACCCAGTTCGCCGCAGATGCCGACCCAGATGCCGTGACGGTGGCCTGCGTCGATGGTCATCTGAATCTCACGCAGAACAGCCGGATGATGCGGATTGAAGAACGGCTCCAGCTTTGCGTTCTGACGGTCGAGCGCGCAGGTATACTGGGTCAGGTCGTTGGTGCCGATGGAGAAGAAATCGCACTCCGCAGCCAGATCATCCGCAATCATGACAGCAGCCGGAGTCTCGATCATGGTGCCGACCTCGATCTTCTCATCGAACTTCACACCCTCAGCACGCAGCTCCTGACGGCACTCTTCCAGCGTTGCTTTTGCGTCCTGCAGCTCACGCAGGCTGGTGATCATCGGGAACATGATGCTCATGTTGCCAAAAGCGGAGGCGCGGAGCAGGGCACGGAGCTGCGTCTTGAAGAAATCCTTCCGGGTCAGGCAGATGCGGATCGCACGGTAGCCCAGAGCCGGGTTCTCCTCATGGTCGAGCTTCATGTAGTCGACGGTCTTATCCGCGCCGATATCACAGGTACGAACGACCACCTTCTTGGGTGCCAGACTTTCGAGGACCTGCTTGTAAGCCTCGAACTGGTACTCTTCCGTCGGGAAGTCCTTGCAGTTCAGATAAACGAACTCGGTGCGGAACAGGCCGACGCCGCCGGCATCATTCTGCTGGACAGCACCCACATCGCTCATACCGCCGATGTTGGCGAAAACGTTGATGGTCTTGCCATCGAGGGTGGTGTTGGTCTTGCCCTTCAGTTCCTGCAGCAGGGCCTGCTTTTTCTGGTCTTCCTGCTGACGCTTTTTCAGGCTCTTGAGCAGGTCGGGAGTCGGGTCAACATAAACGCAGGCATTGTAGCCGTCCACGACAGCCATCTTGCCATCCCAGTCATCCTGAATATCCTTGCACTGGATGAGGGCAGGGATGTTCATGCTCCGTGCCAGAATTGCGGTATGGCTGTTGGAGCTGCCTTCCCGGGTGATGAAGCCCAGCAGCAGGCTCTTGTCCATCCGGACGGTCTCAGAGGGTGCCAGATCCTCAGCGACGAGGATGCTTGGCTCAGTACCCTGCAGGCTGGCGTTGTCGACACCCTGCAGGATGTCCAGCATAGCCTGTGCAATGTCGATGACGTCCGCACTGCGTGCCTGCAGATAAGGGTCATCCATTGCAGCAAAAACAGCGGCCTGATTGTCGCCGGCGGTCTTGATGGCGTACTCAGCGCACTTCTTCTGACCGTTGATGATCTCCTTGATGGCGTCCACAAAATCGTCATCATCCAGCATCATGGCATGGATATTGAACACTTCGGCGATGTCCTCGCCGGCCTCGGCCAGTGCCTTCTCATACAGGGCAGTCTGCTGCTCAATGGCCTTTTCACGGGCTTCCTCAAAACGAGCGATCTCCGCAGCGGTATCCGCTACCTCTGCCGTAGAGATGGTGGTATCTTTTTTCTTATAGATCTTCAGTTTGCCAATTGCGATTCCGTTCAGAATGCTTTTACCGGTGCCTACCTGCATCGCAAATTCTCCTTCTCATCTTGAACTAAACTCGAACTGAAAAAGTCCTCGCAGGTCAGTTTCCCCACGAGGACTTCGCTTTACGTTAATCTCGCGGATCAGACGTTCTCGGTCAGGAACTTCTGGATCGCCTCAGCTGCTGCTGCTTCGTCGTCACCCTCGACCTTGATGGTGATGGTGTCGCCCTGCTTGACGCCCATACCCATCAGAGCCATCAGCTTGCGCAGGTCGCAGGTCTTGCCCTCTTTCTCGAGAGTAGCGGTGCTTGCAAAGCCCTTAGCGACCTTGACGAGCAAACCTGCCGGACGAGCATGGATGCCGCAGGCATCCTTAACGGTATACTGGAATTCCTTCATGATCATTTTCTCCTTACTTCATCCCTTGCCGGACGGCCTCTGCCGCTCCGGGTGCGGCCGCAAAATTTTTTGCCGCTGGATGTACTACTATTATTATAAACCTGTTTGTAGATTTTTTCACCGTTTCATATCGCCGATTTTTTAACGATTTTTTTGTTACAATTGAACATAATTATACAGCAAAAATGCAAAGAGTACACATTTTTTCGAGGTTGATATTATTTTTCGTCCAAACTGACGACGGGTCAGTAGGATACAACATAACATTCCTGCGTTGATTTTTCACTCGACCGGGTACCCTTCCGCATCCAGCGGCAGATCGGTGTACTGCACCTGTTGCTCCGGTATCGTTTCCGGCTCACCGGAAGTCTGCTGGCTCTGACCCTCGGCTCCCAGCTCTCCGTCGTGCCGTTCTCCCCAATCACCGCTGTAATCTTCTCCGGAAGTTTCCTGTGCCTGTTCAGAGGCACTCAGCTCCTCATCATGGCGTTCTCCCCAATCGCCGCTGTAATCCTCGCCCGAAACTTCCTCCGCCTGTTCCTGTTCGGCCATTGTCGTCTGGGCGTCTTTCAGTCCGGTGACGATGCCGGAGGGTTTCTCAAGCAGATACGCCCCGACTGCCTTTTTCCGGTAGACCAGCAGCACCCCATAGCTGCTGGCTTCGCCTTTGCTGGCTGCCGGGATGAGTGCGGTCCACTTCTCAACAGTCTTGCCTTTGTAGCGGCTCAGGTCCATTCCACTCTGCTGGATAACCCCATTGAACGCGGAGAAACTGTCATCCCATTTCCGGGGGATCTTGACCTTATCGGCGGTGATGGTCGCGCCGTCCACATCCAGACCGTAGCCAGTGAACCATGTCTGGATATCCTGCGCACTCTCGATCTTATTTACGCTGGCCGATGCCGGTGCCGTCCGGGTGCTGATGTACCGTCCCAGCACTGCGCTGAACACCACCAGCGCGCAGCAGGCCACGCCCAGCCCGAACTTTTTCAGGCTCGTCTGATTCAATGTTACCACAAACATAGACCCATGCCTCCCACCCAAAGTTTGATTTCTCTGGAGAAAGTATATGACTCTCTTCACCGGATTATGTCGCTGCTTTCAACAGCGAAGCCCGGCATTTTATGGTTTACGCTTTCAGCTGACCGGCCTGCCAATGGCTCTCCCTTTGACAGACTCCCTCCGGCCGGAGGGAGATGTCGCATAAGCGACAGTGGGAGGACAAGCTGGCGCAAATGCGCCTGAGAGGGAGATGCGCAGAAACATCCCGTGCCGGGACGGTTCCGGCACGGGATGTTTGGGAGCAGATTCAGCCTGCAGTGCCGCTCTCTGCACGCTCACAGAAAACGACGATCCGAGTCTTGCCGCCGTAGGTGCAGGTGTAGAGGGTCAGCGGATAACCGCTGTGTTCCACTGCATCCACATCGGTCGGCTTCAGGATATCCGTTTTCACTGCCGTATAGTGATTCACCACCCCATCCATATCGGTAAACTCCACACTGTCTCCCACCGACAGACTTCCCAGCTTCCCGAAATGCGACTCGTAATTGTGCGCCGCGATCACCAAGTCATCGGTACGGGAAGAGCCGGAGGCCCGGCAGGGCGAGAGTTTCAGTTTTGGGTAGCTCCAGCTGCTCATGACCGGGAGCCGGAGGTCAAGAGAGGGGATGGACAGCACGCCGATATATTCATAGCCGTCCAGCAGCGTTACCGGAAGCTCTGCGCTCTGTGGCTCTTCGCTGTCCGGGTCTGCTGTATCCGAGGGCGTCTCAGCTGTGCTGAGTTCCATTACTTTCTCTTCCAGCTCCTGTACGGCGGCCTGCGCTTCGGCTCCGGCGTGAGCGTCCTCATACCGGTTGCGTCCGAAGATACTGATGGCTGCCAGCAACAGGAGAACGCCTGCCATGATGCAGAGTTTTCCAAGGGTGTTACGCATTTTTGTCCTTTCTCTTTTCACGCCGCGTCAAAAAGATACCAAATCCAATGAGGGATGCACCGCCTCCGGCTAATACCGGTATCGGCCAGTTGTTTTGTCCGGTCTGAATGAGCCGTTCAACAGGCGTCTCCTGTGCAGGAGGAACCGTTTCCGCCGGGGTCGGTTCCGATTCAGGTGCCGGTGTTTCTGTTGGGGGCTCTTCCGGGGTCACGGTCGGTGTTTCCGCCGGAGTCTCCGGTCTCGGCGGAGTCGCCGGGGTGACAGGCTTCACCGGAATAATGATCGGAATGATGATCGGTGGGTGGTACGGTGGGATCTCCGGCTTTTCTCCGCCGTAGCGGTTGATAAAGCTGATCTCACTCTGCTTCTGGTCCGTCGGCATCTCCGGCGAAGTGAATGCCATCACATCGGTGCGCAGAGCGTCGCCGTCGTTGACGACCTGAATCTTGAGATAGTACACCGTCTCGTCATAGTCTGCGTTCGCATTGCTGCCGGAGACCTGCTTTACGGTATAGTAGTAATAGCCCGGATGGGTAAAAGTGATCTCCGGAAAATATGCTGTGACGGGTTCCCGGCCATGATTGGCGGCAAGGATCACCACAGTATCACCCGGGGCGACGTTCGCCGGCATGGGCTCGTCGTCCTGTGCAGTGAGTTCCAGCTGAAACGTCTCGGCAGGGATGGATGTACCGGTACACCGTACCTCAACGCCCAGTCTCAGGGTCACGGCATAGCCAGCCGCAAAACCGGCAGGCAGGCAGACGCTCAGGCAGAGAGCCGCCATCAGCAACGCTGCCGCGAATCTTCGGAACTTCATTTCATCCCCTCCTTTACGCTTCCGGCTCGGATGGCTTCATCCATGCCAGAAGAACGGTTCGTGCATCGGTAAACTCTGCCGAGCAGGTGGACATCGCTAGGATCTGAATCCCACCGTCCTCCCGGAACCTCTGGGCAGCCTCTTCATTCCAGTTCAGGGCATTCGACTGCGCAAAGTCCAGCAGGCCGTTCAGGTTCTGATTCCACTGCCGGGTCTCGAAGACGGCCTCTTCGGACGCTGGGACCAGCAGACAGGCGATGGTTTCAAGCTGGTAGGTACGGTCAGGTAAGATCAGGGTGCCGGTCGTGTTCTCGCCGAAGAACGTCTCATCCTTGTACCGGTCGAGATCGCCGAACATCCTGCTGTTTTCCATGTGATGGCCGTACAGCAGGGAATAGGGGTCACGGAAGCCGCCGTCGCAGTCCGAATCCAGAAAGATGCTTCCTGCGAGGGCGAACTCTCCGTAGACGTCGGTGTTGATATAGGTGAAATTGGTTTCTCCCTGTAAAACAGGGTAGTCGATGGCGGTCCCATCCAGCGTCAGCCAGCCCCGGACATCCGGGTTTATAGCCATCAGCTCTTCAAAGGACGCGCCATTGTCGGCATCTGCGGCTGGTTTGAGTGGGAGAAGTTCCGACTGTACGTCGTCCACCGCCGCATAGATCTGAGCATTATCCCACAACGCGTATGCGGAATAGGCTCCTGCTGTGATAAGGCAGAGAACAACGACTGCGCTGATGAGAAAGTCGGCTGCTCTCAGTACCATCCGCTGCCAGTTGATACAGCCCACCTCCTATCGTTTCAAGGCTTTTCTGAGCAGATGCGTGTTATTGTTCTTCGGGAAACATCATTCCTCGGTGCGGCGGCGTTTCTGGATGAACAGGACGGTCGAACCGGCCATAACGACGCTCAGCAGAACAAAGTACGGGGCATTGTCGAGGATAACGCCGGTGTCGGGCACACCGTTGTGTTTGTTGACGTAATCAATGTCCTTATCCGCCGTGATGGTACCGGTCGTGGTCGTGCCGTCTTCACCGTCCGCTGTGGTACTCCAATCAGCGTCGGAGAAGTCCTCAGTCACGGTGTAAGTAACGCCCTTGGGAAGGTTCTCGATGGTGAAGGTATCGCCGTGCTTCAGGGTGACATGATGCTCCGTGGTGCCGTCGATTTCCCAGACGTCGCTCTGGCCGTTCCAGACGATAGTTGCGCCGTAGTAGTCATCCGCATTCTTGCCGGCTCCCGGCGTAAAGACGATGTTGAAAGTGAACTCTTCGTCACGGTCAGCGAACCGTCCCCGGACTTCCTTGCTCAGGTCGATATTGAACACGTTGTCGTGGTCGCAGTCGTCCTTGCCGTACTTGTTCTCGAAGGCTTCGCCGCCGGAGACCTTACCGCCCAGCTCTCCGCCGCTTCCCATCTCGTACAGGGCAGCGTAGTAATCCAGACCACCCAGCAGCTTCCCGTCATCGTCCACCTTGTTCACTGCCGAGACGACCAGAATACGGACGTCAGAATCATAGCTCACGCTTGCCATATCGCCCGGGATCTCCTGAACCTTGAAGTAATACTTGCCGACCTTATTGATGCCAAGATCGTGCTGCAGGTCGATGCTGAAAGTTTTCTTGTGCTGGCCCAGTGCCAGACCGTCCTCGGTTCCGCCCTCCGTAAAGTCAGCATTGTAGATCAGAGAGTCGGTGGGAATGTTGTTGTCGATGCCGCCGTTGACGACCTTCTCCGATTTCCAGTAGGTCACCTTGAACTGAAGGTCTTCTGCCGGGGCAGTGCCTTTCAGAACGTCATAGATCTTTGTCAGCTCGAGAGGGCCTGTGATGGGGTCATTGCTGAAAGACGGAGACGTCGCAAAGGCAGGTACCGCCATAGACGCCATCATCGAGACTGCCAGAAAACCTGCGAATGTGTTTTTCAGTTTCATCGTAATTCCTCCCTGAAAGTTGTCTTTATTTACAAGCCACGCCGCCGCAGTAGAGTGATGACCTTTGCTTTGACCTGTGTCAAAGCCACTGGCCCGAAATCACGGCTGTCCGTCGCCTGTGTCCGATAGTCGCCAAGGATGAACACGCAGCCCTCCGGCACGGTGTAGGGATATTCCAACCCTTCCCTGGCATAAGTGGGATATAGGATCTCTCCGTCCTGCACGGAACCGTTGACCATCAGCGTTCCGCCGTCGTCCATGCTGATGAGGTCGTTCGCCCGGCCGACCACCCGACCGACGCAGAGCTTTCCGTCCTGCTCGTAGAGAACGACGTCATTTTTGGAGTAAGTCTTTTGCAGCCGGTAGCCGATGAGCAGGTCGCCGGCCTTTACCGCCGGGAACATGCTGTTTCCGGATGCCTGGGTCAGCAGGAAGACCCAGCCGCACAGGACCCATGCAATGACTGCCAGAACCGCCACACGGAACAGGAGGTTCCAGAAATCACGCCAGTTCCGCGAAGCGTTCATCCGCTCGTACAGAAGCTTTATCCGCTCCCGGAAAGTGCCTGCCGGAGCCGAACGCAGTTCCTTTTTCATTTTGTCCTCCTCATTGTTCGTCCTCAAGCCGGCGTTTCCGCAGCAGGAACCGCCCTGCACCTGCACCCGTCAGGGTGAAGAGGAGCAGATAGGGAGCTGTATCCATCGCTACACCCGTCGGAACCGGAAGTTCTTTTTTGTTGATGACGGTCACGACACTTCCCTCCGTCAGCTCGCCATTGTTCGCTGCGCTCAGCAGAACAAGGCCGATGTCTCCATTTTCTGCCGAGAGGGTCTGGATGCTGGGCTGTGCCACCGTAAAGGTAAAGCTGCCGCCGTCATCCTGCCAGTTGAGATTCAGATATTCGGTGTCCAGCATCGCGTTGACCCGGTAGCCCTCCGCATCCGTCTCGGTGATGATGACAGTTGCGCCCGTCGGAACACTCGTCAGAGGGATCTCCTCACCGTCTTTCAGGTTGAAATAAGCCGTTCCGTTTTCCTGAACGCCGTCCAGCTGGAATTCCAGAGGATTCCCATCCGCATCCTGGACGGTAATACGGAACGAGAACTCCTGGTCGGGGTCAGCCATATTGCCGCGGACGGATTTTTCCACCTTGAACGAGCTGGTCGTCTTTTTGAACCGCCAGACGCCCTCAAAAACAAGTCCGCTCTGGGTTATTTCGGCTTCCGTCACCTTGTCCTCGCCGAGATACCAGCCGTCAAAAGTCCAGACGCCGCCGTTTTCGGCATCCATAACGGTTTTGCCCGGGTAGGTCGTGTCCACTGTGACAAGCTCTCCCTCGTAATAGGTATTGCTGTCAGTGGGGTGTTCATCGAGTTCTTCCGGATAGCTCCCCGGTGCGTCCTCAATGGTCGTAACATACCGCACCTGACTCTTGGGCGCAATGAGACATTCCACGCTTGCAGAGCTTTCAATCGTCGCATCGGTATCCACGGTCGCTTCATTGGCATCTCTGGTGTTCAGCTTCACTTTGTAATCCACCGAAGCGGTGACTTCCAGCCGGACAAGTCCGGCGTTGCAGTCCGTCCGTGTGGCCGTATAGGGAATAGTCGTTGTATAAGTACCATCTCCGTTTGCCACCAGCGGCGTGCAGCTGTCCTTGTAATCGACGCCGTTGATGATAAGGCTCTTGATGGTGACATCCTCCACCGTTTCCCGGCCGGTGTAGCCGGTGCTGCTGGTTCCTGCCGTGCGGCCCGGCGTGATGGTGACCGTAAAGGTCAGTGCATCATCCGGCCGGACATTCTCGGTCTTGTCGCTGACGGCTTCCACTGTGATGGGCGGCTGTTCACCGGTCACAGTGACGTCCGCACTTGTAAACGAAGTATTATCCGTCGCGTTCCGGCTGTATCCGAACAATCCGACATAGCCCAGTGCTTTCGCACGCTCCACCAGAGCTGCAATGCCCGGATAGGTTTTAATATTGCTGTAACTGCCGTTGATGCTGTAAATATCGTTCCGGTAGCTGGCGTCATATCCTGAGGCACCAATGCCCGTCACCATGTAGTTTTCGTCCGGTTTCACGAAGAAGACCCAGTAATTGTCGTAACTGTGATCCCAGTCGGTCGTGAAGGGGCCGGTCACCGGCTCAAAATCCAGATTTCCGGCCTCTTCCGCGCTGATCTGCGAATCATAGTGAACATAGACCACTTCGGCATTCTCGACCGAGAAGGTAAAGTCCGTCGAGCGAGGTTTGCTGGCGTAAGCATCCACCGCAAAAGCTGCGTCGTCGGAAACCGCACTAAAAGCAGCCGTATCTTCCCAAAAAACTTCGTCCGGTAATTCTTCGGAAACACTTTCATCCGGAAGCTCGTCCACCTGTGGTTCTACCGGAATGTCTTCCATCGTATCCTTTATACTGGTCGATGTCTCCTCAGATACCGCTTCGGACTCCGCCGGTCTTTCTTCTGTGCTGTCCGGCAGTTCCGCTGGGATGCTGTCCGCTGGTTCTTCCTCCGCAACGCTGTCCGTTTCGGTTTCTTCGATGTCGACAGCCGCCTCCACACTCTCCAGCGGCGGTTCGTTCAGCAGCGGCCCGGACGCGAAGACCGGCAGCAGACAGCTGCACAGGAAGACCACCGCAAAGCAGAGCGCGAACAGCCGTCTCGCATATTTTTGTTCTGCCACTGCATCTTTTACATGTTTGCCTTTCATCGGGTAAGCCCTCCTTTTTTCGTGATTTGCTGGATGCCGCCGCGCCGGTCAAACAAAAAACGGCCGCACGGTTCCGTCTCCGGAATCCATGCAGCCGAACACATTTTGTTCAGGAGCTATCCGGTACAGCTTCATTTTACGCTTCCCGGATGCAATGTTTGTCAAAATAGGGTATTGCTGGAAATTTTTAACAGCAAGTAAAAAGCAAAAACTGCCGCACGAGTTTCCTCACACAGCAGTCAAATAAACTTTTGTTGTTTGTTACCGGTCTTCGCTTACTTCTTCCAACGCTTCCTTAATCACACTAAGCATAAACTCAATGAAGACCGTGCCTTCTCCCTCTGCGTTGGAACGATTGATCGCATCGTAGTATTCCTGTTGATGGTCGTGGATGATGGATTCGACCGGAAGCCACGCAAATAAAGGATTCCACTGAGAAAGCAGCAGCGTATGCCACAGTCTCCCCATCCGGCCATTCCCATCCGAAAACGGATGGATGACCTCAAATTCATAGTGAAACACGCAACTCTTTATCAGCATGGGAAGCGGACTGCTCTGCGTCCAATCCATTAGCTGTTCCACCAGAGATGGAACATACTGCGGAAGTGTGCCGAAATGCAGAATATTACCCTCACTGTCCACTACACCGACTGGTCGGGAACGAAATTCACCTGCTTCCTCAATCAGACCTCGCATCATTACAAGATGTGCTGACAGAAGATCCTCAACCGAATAGGGGTTCAGCTGATTCAGATGGTCGTAAATTTCATACGCGTTTTTCACTTCCGCGATGTCCTTCGGCGGAGCGAGAACTCTTTTGCCTGAAAGCACCGCTGTCACTTGTTCCAAGGATAGTGTATTCTGTTCAATCGCCAGCGAAGAGTAAATTGTCTTGATACGGTTCTGTCGGCGAAGCATCGGGCTCGCCGACATGTTGACCGTCGAGCCAACCTTTCCGACCAGCTCACTGATTTTGACGACATCCGCAAGCATCGTTTCGTTGATCTCAAACGGAGGTGTTTTATTTTTCATCGTCTCACACTCCCTTTTATCAAAAAAGGAGCTGCTGCACAAGAAAGCCTTGCGAAACAACTCCTTTTTCTTTTATGTATGGGCCAGGCAGGACTTGAACCCGCGACCAAGCGGTTATGAGCCGCCAGCTCTGACCAGCTGAGCTACTGGCCCGTTTGTGCGGTCTTGGAACAAAACCGCTGTAACTGATAGTATACCAAAAAAACGCGGAAATGAAAAGTGTTTTTCGGGATTTTTATTTGGTGCGGTGGGCGTCCAGCTTCTGCAGCAGGAACTCATCCAGCATCTCCTGTGGAAAAAGCGGCTCTTTGTAGCCGAAAGCCTCCCGGATGAAGATGAGGGTCACGATAGTCTGACGGCCCGGGTCAAGGCGTAAAGTATATAAGGTATCCAGCGGCTGCTGGGTCGGCTGATGCAGGGTCAGGTGGAGCAGAAATCCGCCGTCGTTCTCCCGGCGGCACTCGTAGGCAAAAACATCGTCTTCGTGATGTTCATCCAGCCGGTCAAAGCAGTCGTCCAGCGGAAGGTCGGTGCGGAACTCGCTCAGGCCGGATGGCCCGTACTGGCTGCGGCGTTTGTTCTCCCGGCTGCTGAGCAGGTACATGATCAGGCCGATAACACCCACCAGAATGATAATGGAAATAACAGAACTCATGCGTGTCCTCCCGGATGCGTTTTGATGCAAGTTTTTCTTATTGTAACACAACCTGCCGGAAATTGTGTTATAATATTTGAAATATTCCAAAATTTTGATGGCCTGCGCCTGCCGCAGGCAGGAGGATACGCAATGAAACTGAAATTCACCCGTAAAACATGGTACTTTTTCCTTCTGGTCGCAGCAGCGGCTTCGATGCTGAACGGTTTCGCCGTTCTGGGCGGCATGGACTTTTCCTTCCTCGAGATGGTCGCCTTCTGCATCACCGGCATCACGGTGCTGTTTCTGGCCGCCGAAAAGGGTGCGCCTGCCAAGGAAAAGCGGAACTACTTTGGCATCTTCATCGTACTGATGCTCAGTTACGTTATCAACGGCTGGGCTGCGTACGTTGCTTCTGCGCTGGTCTGGCCTGCGCTGCTGGCGATGGAATACCAGCGCGGCGAGCCCATCCAGCGGCAGCTCCAGCTGGTCGGCGCGGCGGAAGTGTTCCATCTGATGTTCCTCCTGCTGACCCGTTACGCCGGGATGGAGGCTCTGAGCTTCTGGACGAATCTGCTCTGGGTGCTGCTGGCCTGCGCACGCGGCTGGGCCGCACTGACCCTCTACAAGCAGAGGGATGACGCATGAGCCAGCGTCAGGTAAAAAAGACCGGACGATACAAAAAACGATTTTCCCGACGGGTATTTCTGGCCGGGCTGGGCGTTGCAGCCTGCGGCGTGGGCGGCGTTCTGCTCCACGACCGGCTGAGTCTGCCTGTGGAAGTAGAATCGACCCCAAATCCTGACGCTCCTGCTGCACCCAATCCGGCTCTGCCATCCGGTGAGTGGCGTGCGGTCTGGGTAAGCTATCTCGAGTTCGCCGGAATGGATTTTTCCTCAGGGGACGCATTCCGGGCAGATGCCGCCGCTCTCATGGACAACTGCGCTTCGCTGAGGCTGAATACCGTTCTTGTGCAGGTGCGGCCCTTTGGGGATGCCTTTTACCCCAGCAGTCTCTACCCGTGGAGCCACCTCTGCACCGGCGTGCAGGGGCAGGCTCCGGGATTCGACCCGTTGGATGTTCTCATCACCGAAGCTCATAGCCGTGGGCTTTCGCTGGAAGGCTGGGTCAATCCATACCGTCTCCGCAGTTCGGCCAATGTTCCACCGAATTTCGCGGATTCCAACCTCATTTACACCCACCCGGAATGGGTCTGCGAGGTCGGAGAAGGCTTATACTTAAATCCAGCCGTTCCGGAAGCAACCAATTATGTTGCGCAGGGTATAGCGGAACTGGTACAGAACTATCCATTGGACGGCATCCACTTCGACGATTACTTTTACCCTACCACCGATCCCAGTCTGGATGCGGAACAGTTTGCGGCATCCGGTACAGGCGATTTGACCGCATGGCGGCGTGAGAATGTCACCCGGCTGGTGAAGTCCGTCCATGACGTCGTGAAAGCCGCCGACCCGACGCTTCGGTTCGGTATCAGTCCGCAGGGCAACCCGGACAATGACCTGAACACCCAGTACAGCGATGTTTACAGCTGGCTGACCGCTGAGGGCGAAAATGCCGTGGTGGACTACCTCTGTCCGCAGATCTACTGGGGCTATGGTTACACCCTGCAATCTGGAAGCACCCGGTTCGGGTTCGACCACATCATTCCCGAATGGCTGTCCATGCCGCGCTCAGCAGACGTTGCGCTGTATTTCGGACTGGGTGCGTATCGCATCGGTGTCGGTGACGGCGGCGCGAACAAGGACAGTTTGAGTCAATGGTCGACCGGAAACGCACTGGCACGGCAGGTCACTGATCTGCGGAATCAAAATGTCGGTGGCTGGGCGTTGTATCGGTATGACTCGCTCTTCCGTTCTTCGGTTCCCGAGCTGGCGGAGCAGGAGAAAGCGGCATTGAAAGAGCTGCTTTGATTGGTGTATAATAACTTTAACGATTGCTTCAAAGGGGAGGTGCCGCTGTGATACGAGTTGCGATCGTGGAAGATGATGATACCGTGCGTGAGCAGCTGACAGACTATGTTCAGCGGCATACCCGGCAGTACGGAACGGAATTCGAGGTCACAGTCTTCCCGGACGGACTTGACCTTCTGGACGAATACCGCCCGGTCTACGACATCATTTTCCTCGATGTGGAGATGAAACATCTGGACGGCATGACCACCGCCGAGCGTGTCCGTGCGCTGGACAGCGATGTGGTGCTGATCTTCATCACCAACATGGCGCAGTACGCCATCAAAGGCTATGCGGTGGGCGCATTGGATTATGTGCTGAAACCGGTGCCGTATTTTGCCTTTTCGCAGCAGCTCCAAAAGGCCGTGACCCGGATCGAGAAGCGGACACGGCACTATCTGGCTGTCCCGGTGGACGGCGGCCTGCGGCGGCTGGATGCTTCCACCATTTACTACCTTGAGAGCGAAGGCCACCGGGTGCATTTTTACACCGAAGAGGGCGATTTTTCCTCGCCCGGTTCCCTCAAAACCTTTGAGGAAAAGCTGTCCGCCCGGCCATTTGCCCGGTGCAACAGCGGATATCTTGTCAATCTGGCGCAGGTGCGCTCTGTTCAGCAGAACGTGGTCGAGGTCGGGCCTTATGAGCTTCAGATCAGCCGCCCGAAGCGAAAGACCTTCCTTGCCGCTCTGACCGACTATATCGGAGGTGAGGGGATGTGACCGCGCTGCCCGATATCCCACGATTTTATACTGCACTGGCCGAGTGTCTGGCAACCCTGCTCTATACCTACGGTCTGACGCCTCGTTTCAGCAAAAGCGTCACCATTTCTATCACGGTGGTCTGGGCGGTGGTGCTGTCGGTCTTCCTCGAGCTGACCGGCTGTGTGCCGCAGATGCTTTGGATCCCTTGTATGCTGTGCGCCATTGCGCTGTCCTACCTTTATTTGTGGACGACCCGGAGCATCACCCTGCTGGAAACGGGGTATCACTGCGCCCGGGCGTTCATTCTGGCTGAACTTGCGGCCAGCGTCGAATGGCAGGTGCATTGCGCCCTCTGGCCCGACCGCAGTGCCGGAAACCTCGCTTCGGTGCTGCTTCTCGTCGTCGTGTATGGCGTGCTGTTCAGCCTGATGTACTATCTTCAGTGCAGCCGCCCACGGCCTGCCGGACATCTGGAGATTGGCGTTAACGCGACCCTCATCGCCGCAACGCTGGCCCTGACCGCCTTTGCCGTCAGCAACCTGAGCTTTTTGCAGAACGGCGAAGCCACCATGAGCATGTTCTATATCCGGACACTGGTGGACTTTTCCGGCGTGCTGATTCTGACTGTCCAGCATGAGCAGCTCCGGGAAGAAGCTCTTCACAGCGAGCTTGCAGCAATGGACGAGGTACTTCACCGCCAGTACGAACAGTACAAGCGGAGCAAAGAGGGCATCAACCTTATCAACCGGCGGTATCACGAACTGAAAATCCAGCTGGCGACCATCCGGGAAGAGCGCGACCAGGCCAAGCAGAATGCCGCGCTTGCCGCCATCGAGAGCAACATCCGGCAGTATGAGGCCGAGAACAAGACCGGAAACCCGGTGCTGGACACGATTTTAACGGCCAAAAGCATGGACTGCCAGCAGAAGGACATTAACATGACGAGTGTTGCGGATGGCCGGATGCTGGGCTTTCTGACGACCCGGGAGCTTTGCACCATCGTGGGCGTTGCTCTGGATAATGCTATGGCGTCGGTGCTGACCCTGCCCGACCCGGAAAAGCGGCTCATCAAAGTTGCCATCTACACCCAGAACGGTTTCGCCATGCTCCGGTTCGAGCATTACTGCGAGACGCCGCTGATTCTGGACGTTGACGGTCTTCCCGAAAAGAGTTCCTCCGGGAGTTCCGACCTCAAAAGCGTGCAGACTACCGCCCAGCAACACGGCGGCAGCATGACCCTGCACTGGGAAGCCAACTGGTGTACCCTCCGGGTGCTCCTGCCCCTTCCGAAACCCGAATAACGCATACGGCAGGAATCCCCTGCCGTTTTTGTTTGGCAGGATGCACAAAGTTCAAGGTGGATTTTTCAGCAATAATACCATGAAATTTTGAAATTCTTTTGAAACTTTTGCAGATTATGTCTCGAAAACGACAGGTTAAGAAAATTTTGTGTCGAAACTATGAAGACGTGATACAATAACCACACAATACGGGAACGACCCGAATGTTCATGGCACTTTAGGAAAAAGGAGGAAAACTCATGAACAAACAGAAGAAGCAGAACGGCGTTCTTCCGCGCGTCCTGCTAGCCCTTTTGCTGGTTATTGCGATTGTCGTAAACATTGTTTTGACCGGCCCTTTGTCAACTGTAATGAATATGTACTTTGGCAAAGGTGAACTTACCATTGAAAAATCCGACAGCAACCTGAATTCCGCTTACTACACCTCAGCTTACAACAGCCCTGCTGAAATGGAAGAAGCCGCAAAGCAACTTGCTGCTCAGGTTGAATCTGAAGGCATTGTTCTGCTGAAGAACGAAAACAATGCACTGCCTCTGTCTGACAGTGAAAAAGCGGTTTCTCTGTTCGGACGCACCAGCGTCGATCCCATCTACACCGGTGCAGGCAGTGCCGCAACTGAAAGCACCCCTGTCGATTATAAAACCGCTCTGGAAAATGAAGGCTTTTCTATCAATCCAACTCTGTTCGATTTTTATAAAAACCATTCGATTTCTACAACGTCGATAAATGTAACGATGCAGACCGGTATGGGTCCTATGCCGGTTTCTTACACTGGCCGTGGTTTCATTTCCTCAATGGGTTCCGCAATGTTCGTTAACGATATCATTGCAGAAGTACCTGTTCAGGATTATCCGGCAGACCTTGCTGACAGCTTTACCTCTTATAATGGTGCTGCTATCGTCATGATCGGTCGTGTCGGCGGTGAGGGCTGCGACCTTCCTACCGATATGAGCGACTACGCTACTCGTGAAGAGGATAAGAGCAAACATTATCTGGAACTGAACAGCATCGAGCAGGAGATGCTTGAATATGTCAAAGCACAGAAAGACGCTGGTGTTTTTGATAAGATCATCGTTGTTCTGAACACTGCAAACGCAATGGAGCTTGGTTTCCTGGATGATGCTGCTTATGGCATCGACGCTGCTCTGTGGGTTTCCTGCGTTGGCGATCAGGGTGCAATCGGTGTTGCTAGTGTTCTCGACGGCACAGTTACACCCAGTGGTCACACCGTTGATACTTATGTCTATGACCTGACGAAGGATCCCAGCTATGTCAACTTCGACAACATCTATTACTCTAACGTTGACGGCTCGATTGGCGGCTATGAGTCTGGATGCTTCAACCAGTACGAAGAAGGCATTTACGTCGGCTATCGCTACTATGAAACTGCCGCTGCTGAAGCTCAGAACGGCAACTATGCCGGTTTTGATTACGACAAGGCTGTGCAGTATCCCTTTGGCTATGGTCTGAGTTATACTACCTTTGATATGGAATTTGACGGCACGCCTTCTTTTGAGAATGATACCTTCACATTCCCTGTGAAAGTTACCAATACCGGCGATACTTACAGTGGCAAACAGGTCGTTGAACTGTATGCTGAATCCCCCTATACTGCTGGCGGCATCGAGAAAGCTAAGGTCGTTCTGGTCGCTTATGCAAAGACTGACCTGCTTGCCCCCGGTGAGAGCCAGACACTGACACTGACTGTCCAAAAAGATGATTTGGCAAGCTATGATTATAAGATCAACGGCTGTTATGTTCTGGATGCAGGTGATTATACCTTCTATCTGAGCGAAAATTCTCACAGCTGGGCTTCGATCGACTCTGCTGATACTTCCAAGTGCTACACTCACGCTCTGGACGAAGAAATCTATAACGGCGAAAATAAGCGCAAGAGCGATGAAGTCACTGCGGTCAATCAGTTTGACAATGTTTCTTCCGCATTCACCGATACTCCGGTAGAAGGTTCTCCGCTGAATATGAGCCGTGCCGACTTTGCAGGTACTTTTCCCACAGCTCCTACCGCCGCAGATATCGAAGCAAATGCCGATATCAAGGCTGCAATGGAGACTACTTTCTCTGAAGAAACCGATGAAATACTTGGCAATAACGAGGGCAGCAAGGTCTATGCTTCTGAAGCTCCCGTCACCAAAGCTCAGAATGGTCTGTCTCTGATCGATCTTCGTGGTGTTGATTATGATGATGAGCGTTGGAATCTCCTGCTTGATGAACTGGATATGAGTGAAGTCGCTCCCATGCTGGCAAACGCTGGTTACAACACCGCTGAAATGCTCAGCGTCGGCAAACCTGCAACTCTGGACTATGACGGCCCGATGGGTTGGTCTACATGGGTTTCCAAGAACGGCGGCGATGCAATCTGCACTGGCTTCCCGGCAGAAGAGCTGCTGGCTGCTACTTGGAATACTGACCTTGCCTATCAGGTCGGTTTGATGATCGGCGAACAGGGTTTGAACAACGGCTTCAATGGCTGGTATGCTCCGGCAGTCAATACCCATCGCAACGCTTTTGCAGGCCGCAATTATGAATACGCTTCTGAGGATGCTTTGCTGGGCGGCATGACAGTTGCTTCTGAGGTGTCCGGCACCATGCAGATGGGTACGTTCTGCTATCTGAAGCACTTTGCTCTGAATGATAAGGAAAATGGTCGAAATGGCATTGCAACCTGGGCAAACGAACAGGCTATCCGCGAAATTTATCTGAAGCCTTTTGAGATCTGTGTAAAGAACGCAACTGCCACCATTACTTATAATGACGATGAAACCGGCCTTTCTACCAGCCGTGAAATCAAGGCATGTACTGGTATCATGAGTTCTTACAACCGTATTGGCACGAAATGGTCTGGTGCAACTTATGGTTTGATGACTCAGATCCTCCGCAATGAGTGGGGATTTGACGGTGCTGTTGTCTCCGATTACTTTGGCGGAAGTGCCTATATGGATACAGATGAGGGTCTGCGTGCCGGCAACGACCTGATGCTGAACACCTTCGCCGACGGTTCTCTGACCGATAGCACCTCTGCTACCGCACTGAATGCTATGCGCAAGGCAGCTCACAATGTTCTGTATATGGTTGCAAACAGCAACGCAATGCAAAATATTGCTTCCGGCGTTTCCATCAAGTACGGTCTGGCTGGTTGGCAGAAAGCCCTGATTGCTGGCGATGCAGTTGTCGGTCTGATTCTGATTGCTGGCATTGTTACTCTCTTCCGTAAAAAGAAGAAAAAAGCGAAAACCGTCTAAGCAACATTAAACTGATGGGGCGGCAGGCCAACGCCTGCCCCCTTTCTTTGTTATCAGGAGCAGTCCATGAAACACGCAGATATCATTCAAAAATTAAACTTGGAGCAGAAATGCGCCCTGCTATCCGGCGGCGGAACATTTACCACCCGGGCTTTCCCGAAAGAGGGCATCCCGTCTATCACCCTGTCCGACGGCCCGAATGGTGTGCGCAAACAGGCCGGTACCGCCGACCATCTCGGCCTGAACCCCTCACTGCCGGCCACCTGCTTTCCGCCGTCGGCCACCGTCGCCTGCAGCTGGGATACCGAGCTGGCTGAGGAGATCGGCGAGGCTCTGGGCGAAGAGGCAGCTGCACAAGAGGTCGCCGTCCTGCTCGGCCCCGGCCTGAACATCAAGCGCAGCCCTCTCTGCGGCCGCAACTTCGAGTATTTCTCCGAAGACCCCTATCTCTCGGGCAAAATGGCCGCCGGGTATGTGCGAGGCATCCAGAAAAACGGCATCTCCGCCTGTCCCAAGCACTTCGCGGTCAACAGTCAGGAACTCCGCCGGATGGCGTCGGACTCCATCGTGGACGAGCGCACCCTGCGTGAGCTGTATCTGACCGGCTTTGAGATGGTCGTGAAAGAGGCGCATCCCAAGAGCATCATGTCCTCCTACAACCTTATCAACGGCACCTACGCCAACGAAAACGCACATCTGCTGATGGACATCCTGCGGAAAGACTGGGGTTTTGAGGGCATGGTCGTCACTGATTGGGGCGGTTCCAACGACCACGCCCTCGGCGTGAAAAACGGCTCTGCGCTGGAAATGCCCTGCCCGGGCAACGACTCCATCCGGGAACTGATGGCCGCCGTGAAGAGCGGCAAGATCAGCGAATCCGACGTGGACGCCCGGCTGGACGAGGTTCTGGAACTGGTCTTCACCACCCACAAGGCCGTGGAGGAAGCACCCAAGACCTTTGACGCCGCCGCTCACCATGCGCTGGCACGTCGTGCCGCTGCCGAGAGCATCGTCCTGCTCAAGAACGACGGCGATCTGCTGCCGCTCACCGCAGGCGAAAGCGTTGCCGTCATTGGCGATTTTGCCGAGACGCCCCGGTATCAGGGAGCCGGTTCGAGCGCGGTCAACTCTATTAAAGTGGATTCTCTGCTGGAACATCTGGACGTAAGCGGCCTGAAAAGCGTCGGCTTTGCCACCGGTTTCGACCGGCAGGGCAAGCCGGACGCTGCCAAGAAAGCTGAGGCTGTTGCGCTGGCAAAAAAGGCGAATGTTGTTCTGCTCTGCCTTGGTCTGGATGAGATCAAAGAGAGCGAAGGCATGGACCGTGCCGACATGGAGCTTGCCGCAAACCAGCTCGAGCTGCTGGATGCCATCTCTGCCGTCAACCCGAATGTAATCGTCGTCCTGAGCGCAGGCGCATCCCTCGAAACGCCTTGGCTGAAGAGCTGCCGTGCCTTGGTTTACGGTGCCTTGGGCGGTCAGGCAGGCGCAGGCGCAATGCTGGACGTTCTGACCGGCAAGCTCTGCCCCAGCGGAAAGCTGGCGGAGACGTGGGCGAACGCCTACACCGAGACCCCTGCAAAGGACAACTTCGCAGGCGACGGCCGCACAGTGGAGTACCGGGAAGGACTGTACGTTGGCTACCGTTATTATCAGACCGCAGGCGTACCGGTGGCATTTTCCTTCGGCTACGGCCTGAGCTATACCACCTTCACTTACAGTGACCTGAAAGCATCTGCTCAGGGCGTGACCCTTACGGTCAAAAACACCGGCAGCTGTTCCGGTGCGGAGACGGTTCAGCTCTACGTCGCAAAACCGGACGCAAGAGTCTTCCGGCCTGCTCAGGAGCTGAAAGGCTTTGCGAAAGTCCGGCTTGCACCCGGCGAAAGCAAGACCGTGACGATTCCGCTGGACGACAAAGCATTCCGTTACTGGAACGTCAAGACGAACCGCTGGGAGATCGAGGGCGGCAGCTATGAACTCCGGGTGGGCGCATCCTGCGAGGACATCCGGTTCAAAACGACCGTTCTCGTCAACGGCACCGGCGTGGAAAACCCGGTCGCAGGGCTGGCTCTCGTCCACTACCAGACCGGTGATATCCCTCACGTCACCGATGAGGAGTTTGCCGTCCTGTTGGGTCATGACATCCCGGAAGACAAGATCAAAATCGACCGGAACATGACCCTCGGCGAGCTGAATCATGGCCGGAGTCCGCTGGGCTGGCTGGTCTGGGCGGTGCTGACCGTCCTTCTGAAACGGAGTTTCCAGAAAGGCAAACCCGACCTGAACATCCTGTTCCAGTACAACATGCCCCTTCGTGCCCTCGCCAAGATGACGAACGGCGGAGTCAGTATGGGAATGGTGGACGGCATCGTTTGGGAGCTGAAAGGCTTCTGGGTGATCGGCCTGCTCCGGGTCATCTACGAGCTGATCAAAAACATCATTCTCAACGGGCAGATGGAACGCCGTCTAAACGAAGTTTAACGAGGAGGAATGTCTGTGAATTTCTGGAACGATTTTTCGGCCAAGCATCCGGCTGCGGCAAAATGGGTACGGGAGGGCGGCCTGTTCGTCATCGTCTCGAACCTTATCACGGTTTTCAAATACCTGCTTCTCCAATTCCTACCGTCGGCCTTTAAAAGCCTGCCGGTAGTCGATTTCGGCTGGCCGGGCATCGACGTGACTCTCTTCGGCGAGACGTTCAAGTGGAACATCCTCGGCTATGACGCGGCACACGGCGGTCTGCCTTACTTCTGCGCCTACATGGTTGCGATGGTCATCGGCGAGTGCATCAATTTCCCTATCCAACGCAATTTTGTGTTCCGTAGCAAGGGCAACCTCGCCAAACAAATTGGCTGGTATATCGCAGCTTTCTGCGTCATCACCTGCATCGTCAACTCCATCAACTGTGTCTGGGTCGCTGTGGCCGGCCTGCTGGTGCCGGACTTCATCTACAACATCGGCACCACCCTGCTCAACGGCGGCATCTCGATGGTGATTTTCTTCTTCGTGAACAAGGTCATTTTCCCGGAAGGCGAAGCCGCCAAAAACTAAGCGATTCTCTTTTTCATTTTCTTCTTCACTGCATCACTGCAAAACAGAACGCTCTCCCATGTAAAAGCAGGAGAGCGTTCTGTTTTTGATTTTTGCATTTATGAATGTATCGTCATTCTGAAAATCGCTTTTGCCGCCCAGTTTCCGACCACACCGGACGCCCAGCCGACCAACACACCGCCCAGAATGTCAGTCGGGTAATGGACATAGAGATACATCCGGGAAAACGCGATGAGTCCGGCCAGCACCAGTGATGAAAGGCAGAGTTTCTGTTCGCCTACAAAAAACAGTGCTGACACGACCGCAAAGGACGCCGCCGTATGTCCGGACGGAAAAGAATAATCGCTCGGGCGTGGGATAAGCAGGCTGACCGCATCATTCACGTCACAGGGCCGCACCCGGCAGAATACCGGTTTCAGGATGACATTGCAAAGGATGGCATCAAATATCAGCGCAAGCCCGACTGCCAAACTGCACCGCCGGGTCTTCGGACAAACAAACAGTGCTGCGCATACGGCGATCCAGACCATACCTGCATTGCCCAGTTTGGTGATAAAGCACATGATATCATCCAATATCGGCGAATGCAGCCGCTGAAGAAGATCCAAAAAGTTCAGTTCCGCTTTCATTTCCGCTCTCCCTTTTCCGTTTGATGGCTCCCCGTGGGAACTTTCTCTATTTTATTATAACGCCTTTTCCGAAAAAAGATTGAACAGAGATTAAACAATTTGGATTTTACATTTTTCTGTTTTATAAAGCACAAAACATCGGCTGATTTTGCTTGACAAATCGCAGTGTTTCTTCTATACTGAGGATAGGAAAAGGCACTGACTACCACGGTCAGCTCCTTACCGGTTTTTCAAGTCAAAAGATTGACCGCACGCGGTTGGGGAACTTTGGGCAGTCAATCTTTTTTCTTGTCGTCCTTATCCTTGTTGGAAATTTTCCATGCAATATCAAAGGAATAATATGCTACGGTTACGACCAGCGTAATCAGAGCAATCACTTCAAGTAAAGTCATGGCATCTCCTCCTTTCGCTTTGTGCGTCGGGAGGATTTTCTTTTAAGTACAACTGTCAAAAAGATATCGCCTTTCCCGACGCCAAGCCGGAAGAAGCGTGACCGCCTGTTGGTAAATCAGTGCCTCCATCGCTGTTTCCAGCGACAGATATAGGATAGCACAAAAAGCACAGAAACACAACTGATTTTGAGCTGGTTGGTTCTGAGCTTTTTTCAATCAAAACCTTCGATTCGCCAGAATAAAGACAAATTCCATCGACGGAATCAAAAAGCCGCAGGTGAAGAAGAAAAAGAAGTCAAACCCTATCTTTATACAGCGCATAAAAGGCGAGCCATACATCAGCGACCGGGTGATAACTGCGTTTTTCTCACCCCATCTGCGGAACAGCCCGAACTGCTCATATATATTCCAGAGTTCCAGCGCAAAGAACTCACCCACGACCAGAAGAGGAAACGTCACAATCGACAGCATCTCATTCGATGGGAACATCCCTGCGTTATGGATACGCCACTGGACTACGATTTTTTCCGGGCAGAAAAGCAGACCGCAGACCCCGAAAAACACGCTCAGCCAGAACATCGCCAGCCGGACAGACCGCCAGTCCAGCGTTCTCTGCCGCCGAAGCATCGTCAGGAAATCCTCAAGAGTCGCCTGTTCCAGCTCTGGGTTTTCCGGGTCATGGCAGTGCATCAAATCGGCCAGCGAAAGCCCTAACGCCTGCGCAAGTGGTTCCAGAAGATTTACATCTGGCAGTCCAACGCCCCGTTCCCAGCGAGAAACGGCCTTATCCGTCACATGGAGCTGCTCCGCAAGCTCTGCCTGCGTCATGTTTTGATCTTTCCGAATCCGCGCTAAAAACGCACCAAAGGTTTTTGCGTCCATTCCATCCGCCTCCTTTTCCACAATCCTAG
>ERZ808240.934-NODE-934-length-37072-cov-18.651620_pt1 | contig 37072 bp, 54 predicted proteins | sample MGYA00521084_ERZ808240 | MGnify/ENA primary metagenome ERZ808240 (study PRJEB31516, sample SAMN03275571) | gut metagenome | biome: mammalia-associated habitat; material: feces | host: Papio cynocephalus | place: Kenya | collected 2012-08-06 ... | reverse complement strand
ATGCAAGCGACTATGGTTATGCATCAACAGATACATCATGTAGAAGTAATATGAGTTCTCAAACTAATAGTGTTTATAATTGTAAAAATAATAATTGGTTAGCCAAGAACACATGGTATTGGACATTGTCGCCTTACTCTGGTTACTCGGCTGACGTGTTCCGTGTGAATAAGGATGGTGGTATCGTTAATTACAGTGCGTATAGTCCCGTCGGTGCTTATCCATCAGTTTATTTAAAATCTGATATTAAGATAACTAGTGGAACAGGCGAAAAAACAAAACCATATGTATTAAAATAAGACTATTTGTTTATAAACAAAATTATCTTAAATAAACAAGTAGTTTTTTTCTATACTTTATTATAAAATGAACATGTAGTAGGGATGTGTAATTATGCCAGAGTTACCAGAAGTTAGAACAGTAGCTAAAGTATTAAAAGAAAAGATAATTGGAAAGAAAATAACTAATTATCAAATTAGATATCAAAATATTATAGAAGAAGGTAGTTTAAGTTTTGATAATTTAATTAATAAAACAATATTAGATATAACAACTTATGGAAAATATTTAATATTTAAAATAGATAATCTTTATTTAGTGTCCCATCTTAGAATGGAAGGAAAATACTATATTAAAAATATTAATGATGAAATAAGTAAACATGAACATATTATATTTATTTTAGATAATAATATTTCTTTAAGATATCATGACACTAGAAAGTTTGGTCGGATGTTTTTAACTGATGACTTATCTAAATGTAAGGGATTAAATAAATTAGGACTAGAACCATTTGATAAAAATATTAATAGTGATTATTTATTAACTAAATTTAATAAAAGTAATTTACCAATAAAAGAACTATTGTTAGATCAAAGCATTATTGCTGGGCTTGGAAATATTTATGCTAATGAGGTATTATTTTTAAGTAAAATAAATCCATTTAAAAAAGGAAAAGATATTACTAAAAATGAATGTGATAATATAATTTCTTCATCTAAAGAAATATTAACAAATGCGATTATTGATGGTGGAACAACTATTAAAAGTTATACTTCAAGTTTAGGAGTAACAGGACATTATCAAGATAAATTGTATGTTCATAAAAGAGATAATATGAATTGTAAAATATGTAATAGTTTAATACTAAAAGATCGAATTGGTGGAAGAAGTACTTATTACTGTCCTAATTGTCAAAAATAGAGATACATATGAAACGTATGTATTTTTCTTTTTAAATGATCATAAAATCTAATATATGAAAAGAATAATAATAATTTTAATATTAATAATTTTTCCTTTAAAAGTAGGTGCTATAAGTGCATCTTCTTATATAGTTATGGATACTGATAATAATAGGGTATTAGAAGGTAATAATATCAATAAAGAATCTTTAATTGCATCAATAACTAAAATATTAACTAGCATGGTTGTAATAAATAATATTAATTTAGATAAAAAAATAACTGTAAGTGATAGTGTCCTTAAATCCTACGGAAGTGGAATATATGTATCTGTTGGAGAAGAAATAACAATTAGAGAACTTCTTTATGGGTTAATGCTAAGAAGTGGGAACGATGCCGCTATTGAACTTGCTTATCAAGTAGCATCTTCAACCGAAAGTTTTGCTTATTTAATGAATTTACTTGCTAAAAATATTGGCATGAAACACAGTAATTTTGTTAACAGCAGTGGTTTAGAAGAAAAAGATAGTGCTAATACCTCAACCGTATATGATATGGCTTTATTATCTAGTTACGCTATTAAAAATCCAGAATATCAAAAAATAGTAAGTACTAAAGACATCACAGTTAAAACTAATTTAAAATCATATATATGGCATAATAAGAACAAATTACTAACAAGTTATAAATATTGTACAGGCGGTAAAACGGGATATACTAAAAAGGCTAAAAGAACTTTAGTAACCAATGCTTCTAAAAATAATGTTAATTTAACAGTAGTAACATTTAATGATGGAAATGACTTTAATGATCATAAAGATTTATATGAAAAATATTTTAATATATTAAAAAATTATAAGATAGTATCTAAAGGCCGAATAAAAACTGATTATGACAACACTTTTATTGATAGAGATTATTATATGTCATTAACTAAAGATGAATATAACAAGATTAATACTACTATAAATTATTACGATAATAACGCTACAAATATCGTTGGATCTTTAACAGTTAGTTTAAATGGTAAAGAATACTTTAAGGAAAACATTTATATTAAAGAGCCTAAAAAAGAAAAAGAATTAAAGTGGTATCAAAAACTATTAAAAAAGTTATTTAAAAAGGAATATTATGATTAATATAATATGGGGAATATTTATAATTGTTGGAATTACTTATGGATTAATAAGTGGAAATATAAGTGTTATAAATGATGAAATAATTTCTGTAGGTAATACTTGTTTAGATTTAATATTAAATATCATGCCTTTACTTGTAATTTGGAAGGGACTTATGGCTATTGCTGAAAAGTCAGGTTTAATTACTAAAATCGCTAAATTATTAAGTCCTATTTTATCTAAAATATTTCCTAAAATTCCACCATCACATCCAGCACTTGGATATATTGCTTCGAATATTGCTATTAATATGGCTGGACTAGGATCAGCAGCAACACCTTTTGGTTTAAAGGCAATGGAAGAACTTCAAAAATTAAATAATGATAAAAAAACTGCATCTACTTCAATGATAACCTTTTTAGTTTTAAATACGAGTGGGGTAACAATTGTTCCAACTACTATACTAGCCATACGAAAAGCAGCATGTTCAAGTGATCCAACTAAAGTTTTACCTCTATGTATAATGGCAACAACCGCATCAACTATTGGTGGTTTAACTTTAGATTATTTTATAAGGAGAAAAAATGGGAACAAGTAGCATAATTATTTTACCTTTAATAGTGGTATTTATAATAATTTATGGTTTTATTAAAAAAGTTGATATTTATGATGAATTTTTAAATGGTGCTTTAGATGGACTTAAAACTACTCTTAAAATAATTCCCAATTTAGTTGCTATGATATTTGCTATTAACATTTTAATTAAAAGTAATATTATAACCGATTCATTCTTCTTTTTAGATAATGTTTTAAAAAAATATAGTTTATCAAGTGAAATAATTCCCATGTGTTTTTTAAGAAGTATATCTGGTAATTCAACTTTAGCAATAATGGTTAATATCTTTAACGAATTTGGACCAGACTCAGTTATGGGAACTTTAGCGAGTGTAATTCAAGGATCAAGCGATACAACTTTATATGTAATTGCCCTTTATTTTGGAAGTATTAAAATTGTTAAAAATAGATATGCTCTTCCAGTGGGGTTATTTGCTGATTTTATTGGAATACTTGCATCATTTATTTTAGTATATTTATTCTATTAGTTCAAAATTAAAAATGTAAATATATAAAGACTAATTTACAATTTTTTTAGTTTATTTATTATAATGATTTTGCTAAAATAAATGAGTAAGGAGTGATCTAAGTGGAAAGATTACAAAAAATAATTGCTGAATCAGGTTTTACTTCAAGAAGAAAAGCCGAAGAATTAATAAAAGAAGGAAAAGTATATGTAAATGGGGTTAAAGTTACTGAATTAGGTACAAAAGCTAGTTTTGGAGATTTAATTACAGTTAATGGAGTAACAATAAATAAAGCTGATTATGTTTATTTTTTATTAAACAAACCAAGAGGAGTTATCTCATCAGCATTAGATGATAAAAAAAGAAAAACAGTTGTTGATTTAATCGATACTGATAAAAGAATTTATCCTATTGGAAGACTAGATTATGATACTACTGGTTTATTATTACTTACTAATGATGGAGAACTAACAAATATTTTAACCCATCCTAAAAATAAAGTTCCTAAAAAATATGTTGCAAAATTAAATAAGTTTATGGATATTGCTGATTTAAAAAAATTAGAAAAAGGAATCGATGTTGAAGGTCGAAAATGCATTCCAACAAGGGTTAAATTAAAGAAAAATGATGCGGTTAAAAATTACGCTATTGTTGAAATAACAATTATTGAAGGCAGAAATCATATCGTTAAGAAAGTATTTGAAAACTTAGGATATTTAGTTGATAAATTAACAAGAGTAGAATATGCATTTTTAAATGTTGATAAATTAAAAAGCGGTGAATATCGTAGTTTAACTATAAAGGAAGTAAAAAAACTTTATGAATATAAAAATTGAAAAGTATGATAATCAAGGTAGAGGAATTGGTTATTTAAATAAAAAAATAGTCTTTGTTCCTAACACGGTTATTGGGGAAACAGTCGAAATTGAAATAGTAGAAGAAAAAGATAAATATATGATTGGTAAGGTAATAAATGTAATTAATCCTTCAACTATAAGAATTAAAAGCAAGTGTCCTTATTATGATAAGTGTGGTGGATGTGAATTTTTACATCTTTCTATGGATGAAGAACTAAGAATTAAAACTAATATCTTAACCGAGTTATTAAAAAGAAATAATATAGAAGTACCTAAAATTAACGTAATTCAAAGTGATAATAAATATAATTATCGTAATAAAGTAACTTTAAAAATAGTTAATAATGAATTTGGTTACTATAATTCTGGAAGTCATAATTTTACTAAAATAGATTATTGTTATCTTGCTAAAGACTCTATCAATAACATAATTAAAAATAATAATTTATTTAATATTTTAAGTGGAGAAATAACTATTAGATCTAATTATAATGATGAAATATTAATAAAGATAACTAGTAATGAAAAAGTAGATATTAATATTGAAAAGTTAATTAATGATAATAAAATAGTTGGAATAATTGTTAATGATAAACTTATTTATGGTGAAAACGATTATATTGAAAAAGTAAATAATTATTTATTTAAAGTTAATATTAATTCTTTCTTTCAAGTTAACTTAAATATATTAGAAAAAATAGAGAAAATATTACATACCAAAAAATATCATAATGTAGTTGATTTATATTGTGGAGTAGGTACTCTTGGAATGTTTGTTAATAAAGATAAATTATATGGTATTGAAATAGTTAAAGATGCAGTTATTAATGCCAGTATTAATGCTAAAATTAATAAACAAAATAATATGTATATGTTAGGTGATTCTTCTAAAATATCTAAAATAGATAGTGATATAGATTGTATAATTATTGATCCACCAAGAAGTGGATTAAATAAAGAAACTATGAAAAATATTGTAACTATTAAACCAGAAAATTTAATATATATGTCATGTAATCCTTTAACGTTTGTAAGAGATATGAAAATATTAAATAAGATATATGATGTCGATGAGTTTTATTATTTAGAAATGTTTCCTAGAACAAAACATATGGAAGTACTTTGTACATTGAAGAAAAAATAAAAATAAAGGGTGGTTTTAAAATGCTAACATTGGATGAATACAAGAATTATCTAATTAATTTTAGTAGTTGGAATATAGATAATAATAAAGAAACAATTACTGCAAGAAAAGATTTATTAAATAAATTAAGCGATTATTTATTAGATAATATTTCAAATATTACTTCTTCAACTAAAATAGAAAATTATTTAAAAAATGATTTAGAAACTGGTGATCATAAGACTATTTCTAATTATTTAGATTATTTATGTAATGCTTTTGCATTTTATAGAGTTAGAAGATATGATATTAAAGGAAAAACATATTTAAAATCCCAAGATAAATATTATTTAGTGGATACATCTTTTAGAAGAGCAATATTAGGAAGAAAAGAAGAAGACTATGGTAGAATTTTAGAAAATATTGTTGCCATCGAATTATTAAGGAGAGGCTATGATATTTATGTTGGAAAATTATATGATAAAAAAATAGACTTTATAGCCATGAAAAATGAAGAGCAGATGTATATTCAAGTATGTGATAATATAGAAAATGAAAAAACACTAGATAGAGAATTATCTCCTTTACTTAGTATTAAAGATGGTTATAAAAAAATAATAATTGCACGATTAAATCATGAAGGATTTATAAAGAATGGAATTGAAATAATTGATATTTCTGATTGGTTATTAAACGATAAATAATAATATAATTATAAATTAAGTATCGTACTTACACATAAAAATATAGCGTAAATGTTTTAAAGATTCCTTATTGCATTTTCATAAAAAATAATATATACTATCATTAAGTTTTCAATGAAATTTGAGGAGTATTATATTAAATATTTAAAGAGAGTTAATGGTTGGTGGAAATTAATAATTATTTATGTAAAAAGGTTGCAAATTGAGAAAAATCGCTATTTCAGCGTTAAAGAATTAAAGATAACTAATAGTTATAAATTAAGGTGGTACCACGGTAATTTCGTCCTTAAATTTATAACTATTTTTTTATAAAGGAAAGGAAGATTTAGATGTTAGATACAAAATATAATCATGATTTAGTAGAAGAGGGAAAATACGAAAAATGGCTTAGTAAAAATTATTTTAAATGTGATGAAAATAGTTCTAAGAAGCATTTTAGTATTATATTACCGCCACCTAATGTTACAGGGGTATTACATTTAGGACATGCTTATGATGTAACGTTACAAGATATAATTATTCGTTATAAAAAGATGGAAGGTTATGATTGTCTATGGCTTCCAGGAATGGATCATGCGGCAATTGCAACTGAGGCAAAGGTTGTTAAAAGATTAAAAGATAACGGTATAAATAAATATGAATATGGAAGAGAAAAGTTTTTAGAAGCTTGCTGGGATTGGACTCATGAACATGGTGATATAATTCGTAAACAATGGGCTATAATGGGATTTGCACTTGATTATTCTAAAGAAAGATTTACCTTAGATGAAGAGATTGCTACTGCAGTTAAAAAGGTATTTGTAGATTATTATAATGAAGGATTAATTTATCGTGGGGAAAAGATTATTAACTGGGATCCGGTTGCTAAGACGGCATTAAGTAATGAAGAAGTAATTTATAGTGAAGAAGAAAGTGCTTTTTATCACTTAAAATATATATTAGAAGATGGTACAAGTTTTTTAGATGTTGCAACAACTAGACCAGAAACTTTATTTGGCGATACGGCTGTTGCAGTTAACCCTGAAGATGAAAGATATAAAGATTTAATAGGTAAAAATGTAATTCTTCCTATTGTTAATAGATTAATACCTATTATTGGAGATGAACATGCTGATATTACTAAAGGAACTGGTTGTGTTAAAATAACACCTGCTCATGATCCAAATGATTTTGAAGTTGGTAATAGACATAATTTAGAGAGAATCGTTATTATGAATGACGATGCAACTATGAATGAAAATTGCCCTAAAAAATATGTTGGATTAAGCAGGGAGGAAGCTAGAAAAGTTGTTTTAGAAGATTTGAAGGAAGCAGGATTATTAATTAAAATTGATCCACTTGTTCATGAAGTTGGTCATAGTGAAAGAACTGGAGTTATGGTTGAACCTATGATTAAAAAGCAATGGTTTGTTAAAATGAGACCTCTTGCTGATCATGTTTTAGAAACTCAGAAGAATAAAGATGAAAAGGTTAATTTTATTCCTTCAAGATATGAAAAAACAATGAATTACTGGATGGAAATAACATATGATTGGTGTATTTCTAGACAATTATGGTGGGGACATCGTATTCCAGCATGGTATAAAGGTGATGAAGTATATGTTGGCATGGAAGCACCTAAAGAAGAAGGTTGGGTACAAGATGAAGATGTACTTGATACTTGGTTTAGTAGTGCACTTTGGCCTTTTGCGACTTTAGGATGGCCAGATAATACTAAGTTATTAGAAACATACTATCCAAATTCATGTTTAGTGACTGGTTATGACATTATCCCATTCTGGGTAAATAGAATGACTTTTCAAGGTGAAAAATTATTAGGTAAAAGACCATTTAAAGATTGCTTAATTCATGGTTTGATTAGAGATAAACAAGGAAGAAAATTTAGTAAATCTTTGGGTAATGGGATTGATCCATTTGATATGGTTAAATTATATGGAGCTGATTCTTTAAGATATTATTTAGCTACTGATGTTGCGCCAGGGACTGATATGAGATTTGATGAAGAAAAAATTAAATCTACTTGGAATTATATTAATAAAATATGGAATGCCTCTAGATTTGTTTTAACTAACATTGAAGGATTAGAAAAAATTACATTAGATAATTTAAAACCAGAAGATAAATGGATATTAACTAAATTTATGAAATGTGTTCATACAACTAAGAAATTTATGGATAAATATGAATTTAATAATGCTGGAGCAACAATTTATGACTTTGTTTGGAGTAGTTTCTGTGATAATTATATCGAAATGGCTAAATATAGTATTGATAGTGAGGTTACAAAATCTGTATTATGTTATGTTTTAACGGGTATTCTTAAATTATTACAACCATTTATGCCTTATGTAACTGATGAAATTTATAATATGCTTCCAATTAAAGATGCTGAAGATATAATGATTAGTGAATATCCTAAATATTCTAAGAAATATATATTTGAAGATGAAGAAAAAGTTGTTGATGATCAAATAACGTTTATTAAAAATTTTAGAAATGTTAAAGCTGAAAATAATATTACTAAAGATATGAAAGTTATGTTTGATACTGAAGATGATAATGATTTAATTGTTAAAATGTTAAAGATTAAAGATAACGTTGTTACTAAGCCTTTAGGTATTAGAGCATATAAAGTGTTCTCATCTAGAGTTAAGGCACAAATTTTCTTTGAAAAGATTTTGACTGATGCTGATATTGCAGCTAAAGAAGCCCAAATTAAGATGTTAACTGAATCAATAAATAGAAGAGAAAAGTTACTTTCTAATGAAAATTATGTTAACAAAGCACCACAAAATATAGTTGCAATGGATAGACAAAAGTTAGAAGAAGAAAAGAAAAAGTTAGAAGAATTAGTGAAATAAAATAATTAAGGCTATTGAAAATTAATCATTAGTCTTTTTTTGTTAATTTATATTTTATTATTAGTTATTAATATTGTATAATTTTGATATGTAATAATATAAAGGAGAGTTTAATGAAAGTATTAATATTATCTTGTAGTACTGGTGGAGGCCATAATTCATGTGCTAGATACATTGAAGAAGAATTAAAAGAAAATAATATTGAATGTGAATTTAAAGATTTTTTTGATATTGTTAATCCGAAAGTGAAAGAGTTATCATCTAAAATTTATTTAGCAACATTAAGACAAAATGGAAAAGTTTTTCAAGGAGCATACTTTTTAGGTGAGAAATATAGTGATTCAGGAATAACTAGTCCTGTTTATTTAGCTAATAAGTTACATGCTAATAGTTTATTAAAATATATTAAAGAAAATAATTTTACATTAGTTATTACAACTCATCTATTTCCATCTTTAACTTTAACAGCTATTAATAAACATAATGAAGAAAAAGTTAAGTTTATTACAATTGCTACTGATTATGAACCATGTCCTTTTATGAATGAAGGTAAACCAGATATGTTGGTTATTCCTAGAGATTTAGAAGATAAATTTATTAAAAAGGGAAATAGTAAAGAGGCCATTAATCCAATAGGTATTCCGGTTTCATCTAGATTTGTTAAAACTGCTAAAGACATAAGAAAAGAATTAAATTTAAGAGGAGATGATAAAATTGTTTTAATTATGCTAGGCAGTATGGGATTTGGTAATATACTTGATTTATTAAATAAGTTAGAAAACGAAGATTATAAGATAATAATAATATGTGGAACAAATACGAAATTACTAGAGGAGATAAAAGAGAAAAATTTTAAAAATGTTATTCCTCTTGGATTTACTAAGAATATAAATGATTTTATTTATACTGCTGATGTTGTAGTATCTAAACCAGGTGGATTATCATCAACTGAAATAGCGGCAATAAGAAAGCCATTAATTCATATGTTTGCTATACCAGGAATTGAAACTTATAATATGAATTATTTTAAAGAACATAATATGAGTATAAATTGTTCTAATATAAATGATGTTAAAGATGCTATTAATAAACTTTTAAATGATGTAGAGTTGCAAAAAGAACTGGTTCAAAATCAAATAAAGTACATAAATAATGAATCAGCTAAAGATTTAGTGAATATAATTAAAGATAAGTTTTAATTGAAAGTTAATAAAATTAAGGAAAGTATAGTGAAAACTATCTTTTTTTATGGTAATATTTAAATAGAAATAAAGAAGAGTGATAATGTGAAAGATTTAAGAGTTATATTTATGGGAAGTCCTTTATTTAGTGTTCCTGTCCTTGAAGAATTAAATAAAAATATAAATGTCGTTGGAGTCGTTACGGCACCTGATGCATATGTGGGAAGAAAAAAAGTCCTTACAATGTGCCCTGTTAAGGAAAAAGCAGTTAGTTTAGGATTAAAAGTTTATAGTCCTATTAAATTAAAAAATGATTTTGAATTTATTAAAGAACTTGATCCGGATATGATTATTACTTGTGCTTATGGGCAAATTTTAAGTGAAGAAATATTAAATATCCCAAAATTAGGATGTTTTAATTTACATGGTAGTTTACTTCCTAAATATCGAGGGGGTGCACCAATTCATTATGCTCTTTTAAATGGAGATGAAAAAACGGGAATAACCTTAATGTACATGGATAAAGGTATGGATTCTGGTGATATGATTGCTAAAGAAGAAATTAAAATAGAAGATAATGATAATATTGAGTCATTAACTAATAAATTAAGTATAATTGCTTCTAATATGATAATTAAATATTTACCTAGTTTGATAGATGGAACTAATAACAGGGAAAAACAAAATAATAGTGAAGTTACTTTCTCACCAATTATTACAAGAGAAGATGAACATTTAGATTTTAATTTAACGGCTAAAGAAATATATAATAGATATCGTATGTTAAGTCCAAATCCATTACCAAATATAAAAATTGATGATATAGAGTATAAAATAGCTGAATGTAAAATAGTCCAAGCAAGTGGTAAAATAAGTACAGTAGTAAGTAAAGATAAAAATTCATTTACAATTATGGCTAAGGATAAAGGAATAATGGTTACTAAAATTAAACCAATAGGTAAGAATATAATGAATGTTAGAGATTTCTTTAATGGATATCATGACGAAATAATAGGTAAAGAGGTTAAGTAATGAGTGATTTAGTTAGTTTGTGGAAAGATCCTAAATATAACACTATAATTAAATTAATTTTATGGTTTATCTTTATAATCTTCGTATTTTGTTTAGCCTTATTTTCTAATCGTAATAGAGCTACAAATAAAAATAATACTCTTATAGAAAATAATAATAAAATATCAAATATTGATGATAAAAATATAAGTATAAAATATCAAATTGATGATTATATAATTGCTGGGACTTATAGTAATAAAGTATTTAAAGGAATAGTTACATATCAAGATGGAACTACATATCAAATAAAATATGAAAATGATAGTCTTGTTAAAGATGATGATAATGGGGATTTTCTAGTTGTCAGTATTGAAACAAGATATTTAAATCCTAATTATATAAGTGACTTGTTTTATAGCAGTAAACCAACTACTTTAGAAGAAAATAAAAGCTATTTATATAATATTGATGGAACAACCTATTACGTATATATTAATGAAGATAATAGTTATAAAATAAGAATTATTAAAAATGATAAAGAGGGAATATTAGAATATCAAAGTTTAGAATAGTTTGGTGAAGTATGGAAAATAAAAATAAATTAATTATTGTTAATTTAATTACACTTAGTAGATTAATTGGAACTATTATGCTTCCTTTATTTGTAAATGTAATACCTACAACAGGAGTGATAATATATTTATTGTTACTTTTATTAACTGATTTTGTTGATGGTATTTTAGCAAGAACATGGAAGGTAAGCACTATATTTGGAGCATTACTTGATGCAATAGCAGATAAAATGTTTGGAATATCTACTATGCTTGTTGTATCAATGAAATATCCTATAATGTTTTTGCCAATATTGACTGAAATAATAATTATGAGTGTAAATATTTGTGGAGCTAACCATGGAAGTGGATTAGAAAGTTCTAACTTGGGTAAATTCAAAACTTGGATATTTGGAATAGGAACTTTTATTTCATTCTTGACTATTTATGCAAATGATTTAATAATATTAGCAAATAGTACCGAGTGGTTAAACAATATTTTCAACTATTTAATTAATAATAGTTCTTTAGTAGTATCTTATATGGCCTTTATTATGATGGGTGCTGATATAATGGTTACATTTGATTATCAAGCTAAAGTAAAAGAAGCTATGAAGAAAGCTAAAAAAGAAGGAATAAAAAGAAAAAATTATAAATTAAAAAAAGGTAATGATTTGAAGTTTGCTTTGTTTAATCATAACTATTATATAGAAACTAAAAAAATGCCTTTATTAATTAGATTAGGTGAGGAGTGTAAAAATGAAAGAAAAAATTAAAGAAAATAAATATTATCAATTAGGATTAACCATATTTATGGTAATTGGTGCTTGCATATTACTTACGTTTATAATATTTAATATAGATAAGATATGGAAATTTCTAGGAACATTAATAGGATTATTTAGCCCATTTATTATTGGATTTGTATTTGCTTATTTATTAAATCCGATAGTTATATTTTTTAAGAAAAATGTTTTTGATAAGTTTGTTAAAGAAGATAAAGTAGCTAATAATTTAAGCTTACTTACTACTTGTGTAATCTTTTTAACACTTGCAATAATATTATTTAATAGTATTATTCCAGCACTACTTAAGAGTATTCAATCTTTAGTTATTAATATTCCGACATATATTAAAGATATAAAAGATTACTTAATTGCTACGACTGATTCTAGTGGACTTGCTGAGGCAATAAACGCAAATTATAGTACTATTAATGAAAGTTTAAATAATATGATTAATAATTTTCTTCCTAAGTTAGAAGATATGATTACGATAGTATCTAATGGATTATTTGGTGCTGTTAAAGTAGTATTTAAAATATTTATGGGATTTGTTATTTCTATCTATTATTTATCTGATAAAGATAACTTTGTTGCTGGTACTAAGAAAATTATTTATAGTATTTTTGGAGTAAAGGTTGCTAATCATATTATGGATAATGCAAGACACACTAATGATATATTTGGAAACTTTATTGTTGGTAAATTACTTGATGGTCTTACAATTGGATCTATTACATGTATTTTTTTAACTATTTTGGGTTTTAGTGATTATGCTTTATTAATTGGAGTTACGGTTGGATTAACAAATATGATTCCTTATTTTGGACCTTATATTGGAACTATTCCAAGTGCTTTATTAATTCTTATGGATGAAGTACATGGTGGTAGTAAGATGTGTATAATCTTTATAATCTTTATAATTGCCTTACAACAAATTGATAGTTATGTTATAGAGCCTAAATTATGCGGATCTAAGACAGGATTAAAATCATTCTGGGTACTTGCATCTATTTTATTCTTTGGTGATGCTTTTGGAATTATTGGATTACTTTTAGGTGTACCAGTATTTGCATTAATTTATGGATATATACATAATTTAATTACAATTAGATTAGAAGAGAAGAACTTACCTAGTGAAACCAAAGATTATATTGACTTAGAAAGAATTAATAGTAAGACTCATGCAGTGGTTAAACTAAGTGATAAATAAAATTTGGGAGAATAAATAAAGAAAAAAGAGATAATTATAAAGATACTAGAAAATTACTTGAATTATATAATTATCTAGATAAACCTAGTGTTTATAATCCTGGTGCTGATGCTAGTACTGTTGATATTAATGTTAAAATAGATATTAACAAGTATAGAGAAAGTAATATTAAAAAAAGTTATGATGGTAATTTAGAGGATATTACTAAATTAATTAAAGAGAAAATAAATATTGATATTGATAATAATTGGAAGTATTATATTCATTATCTTGATGAAAATCAAAGTTATGGTTTTATAGTGTTTATCTATTATATTAATAATGTTATATCAACTAATAGAGCTGTTAGTTTAACAATACAAGATGGAACAATTATTAGTTTAGATTATTCTTATATAAATGATTATCTTGTTGAAGAGTTAATAAAACTTAAATATAATTATTTTATTAATCATTATGTTCAAGAAAGAAAGGTGATAGATAAATATAAAGATTATTATGCTATAGAAGAAGATAGAACTTATTACAGTTATTGTTTTTGTAATAAAAAATTAATGTATTCTTATAATATTTTTTATAGAAATTTAGATTTAAATGTAATTGATAATGATTATGGTTATGAGTATTATATTGAACCTAAGATAATAAATGATATTTATAATAGTAGTAAAATTAAGGTCAAGGATTATAATGGAAATTATATTAATAACATAAATGATAATTCAGTAATAAGAGAAATTGCTAAATTATTTTCTAATAGTAAATTTGCTAGTGATGAGGATATAAAAATATCTTCTGATTATAAATATAATTTATATATGTATGATAATAATGATAAATTAATAGATGTGATTAGTGTTTGGAATAATGGGTGCTTAGGTTATAATGGTGTTATAGAAGAGCATTTAAATAATACTGATAAAAAATTATTATTTAATTATATTGAGTGATAAGGTTAAGGAATGGTTTAATATCTATTCTTTTTTTAATTTTTAAGTTTTTTAATTTTTGTAAAAAAATAGCGAGAAATGGCTTGAAATAATAGTGATTATAGGGTATAATAACTTCTAGTTTGACTGGTTTAGATGTGCGAGGTTGCTGATACGCTAGGAGATGTTGTAAGATATTTTCTTGAAATATCAGGGTATTCGTTACGGAATCATGTTTATACAAGATATAGACGAAGGGAGGACATAAAATGTCAAAGGTAAGAATCAAACTAAAAGCTTATGATCATAGACTTCTTGATACTGCTTGCGCAAAGATTGTAGAAACTGTTAAAAGAACAGGAGGAGTTATCTCTGGACCTGTACCTCTTCCAACAGAAATTCAAAAAATTACTGTTTTAAGAGCTGTACACAAATACAAAGATGCTCGTGAACAATTTGAAATGCGTACTCACAAGAGACTTATTGATATTAAGGATCCTAGTAAGGAAACAATGGATGCTTTAACTCACTTAGATATTCCAGGTGGCGTTGATGTTGAAATTAAAACAAAATAATTAGATGGAGGAAAGAAAGATGAAAGGAATCTTAGGACGTAAAGTCGGTATGACCGAAGTATTTACGAAAGATGGAAAAATTATTCCTGTTACTGTAATTAGTACTGAACCTAATAAAGTAATGCAAGTTAAAACAACTGCTACTGATGGTTATGAAGCCATTCAATTAGGTATTTCTGATAAAAAAGAAAAAAATGCTACTAAAGCAGAAATAGGACATGCTAAAAAGGCTGGTTCTGCACCTAAGCGCTTCTTAAAAGAGATTAGAGTATCTAATGCTAGCGAATATCAAGTTGGAAGCGAAATTAAAGCAGATATATTTGAAGTAGGACAAAAAGTTGATGTTACTGGAACAAGTAAGGGACATGGTTTTACTGGTGTTATTGTTAGAAATAATCAATCAGAAGGACCTAAAACTCACGGTTCAAGATATCATAGAAGACCTGGTTCAATGGGTACAATGAGACCAATGAGAGTTTTAAAGGGTAAAGTATTATCAGGACATATGGGTGTTGATACAATTACTGTTCAAAACTTAAGCATTGTAGATGTTAATTTAGAAGACAATTATATTTTAGTAAGTGGTAATGTACCAGGTGCTAAAAAATCATTAGTTGTAATTAGAGAAGCCGTTAAAGGTGGAAAGAAAGGTACTTTTGATTTAGTTTCTTATGAAACTGAAGAAAATGTTACACTTGATGCCCCTGTTACAGAAGAAACTGTTACAACCGAGGAAGTAAAGTAGGTGTTATAGATGGCAAAAGTAGATATTATTAACCTTAATGGTGAAAAAGTAAAAGATATTAAATTAAACGATGCTATATATAATATAGAAAGTAATGAAGTTGTTGTTAAAAAGGCTTTAGACTTACAACTAGCTTCATTAAGACAAGGAACACATAAAACTAAAACTAGAGCAGAAGTTTCTGGTGGTGGTAGAAAACCATACAAACAAAAAGGAACTGGTAATGCTCGTCAAGGTTCTACACGTGCTCCACATTATAGACATGGTGGTGTAGCATTTGGAGTTACTCCAAGAGATTACACTTTCAAAATGAATAAGAAAGAAAGAGTTTTAGCTTTAAGAAGTGTATTATCAATGAAGGCTAAAGAAAATAATATTAAAGTTATTGATTCTCTAACTGTTGAATTTCTTAAAACTAAAGATTTAAAAAATATGCTTTCTAATTTAGGATTAAATGGTAAAACATTATTTATTACTTCAAATGATGCTGAAAACTTATATTTAGCTTCAAGAAACTTAAATAATGTTGGTGTGTTATTAACAAGTGAACTAAATGTTTATGATATGTTACATGCTGATACTATTGTTTTAGATGAAGAAGCTGTAAAACAAATAGAGGAGGTGCTTAAATAATGAAATCTGATATTATTTATTCACCAGTTATTACTGAAAAAACAACTGCCTTAAAGGCACAAAATGTTTATGTATTTAAAGTAGCTAAAGATGCTAATAAATTACAAATTAAAGATGCTATTGAAAGCACATTTAAAGTTAAAGTTGTTAGTGTTAATACATTAAATACTAAACCTAAGAAAAAAAGAGTTGGAAGATACTCTGGATTTAGAAAAACTTATAAGAAAGCTATCGTAAAACTTGCTGACGGTAGTTCTATAGAAATGTAGGTGTTTTTATGGGAATTAGAAAATATAAACCAACAACTAATGGTTTAAGAGGTATGAGTACATTAACAAATACTGAGATTACTGCTACTACTCCTGAAAAGAGTTTACTTGTTAGTAAATCTAAAACTGGTGGTAGAAATAACCAAGGTAAAACTACTGTTAGAGATATCGGTGGCGGAGCTAAGAGAAAATATCGTTTAATTGATTTTAAAAGAGATAAATTTGATATTCCTGCTAGAGTTACTACAATTGAATATGATCCAAACAGAACAGCAAATATTGCTCTATTAACTTATAAAGATGGTGAAAAGAGATATATTATTGCTCCTAAGGGATTAGAAGTTGGTAGTATCGTTGTATCAAGCAAAACAGCTGATATTAAAGTTGGTAATACATTACCACTTGAAGCAATTCCTGTTGGTACAGTAATTCACAATGTTGAATTAAAACCTGGTAAAGGTGCTGAACTTGCGAGAAGTGCTGGTGCATCTGCTCAAATTCTTGGTAGAGAAGGAAAATATGTTTTAATCAGATTACAATCTGGTGAAACTAGAAAAGTTTTAGGTAGTTGTCTTGCAACTGTTGGTGTAGTTGGTAATGAAGATTACGAATTAGTTAACATTGGTAAGGCTGGTAGATCACGTCATATGGGAATTAGACCTCATAACCGTGGATCTGTTATGAACCCTAACGACCATCCACATGGTGGTGGTGAAGGTAGAACACCTGTTGGTAGAAAAGGGCCTGTTACTCCTTGGGGTAAACCTGCTCTTGGATATAAAACTCGTAAAAATAAGAAAGCTTCTAGCAAGTTAATTGTTAGTAGAAAGACTAAATAGGAGGATATAGATGGCAAGAAGTTTAAAAAAAGGACCTTTCATTGATAAGAGTCTTATGAATAAAATTAAAAAATTAAATGAAGCAAACAAAAAAGAAGTTGTTAAAACTTGGTCTCGTCGTTCAACTATCTTCCCTGATTTCATTGGACATACAATTGCTGTTCATAATGGAAGAGAATTTATACCAGTTTATATAACTGAAGAAATGGTTGGTCATAAATTAGGTGAATTTGCATTAACTCGTAAATTTACTGGCCATGCTGGAAATAAGTAGGAGGATTAGATGGAAGCTTATGCAATGCATAAAATGGCTATCGTAGCACCTCGTAAAGCAAGAATGACTCTTGATTTAATAAGAGGAAAATCTGTTAAAGATGCTAGAGCTATTTTAAATAATACTAATACTAAATCAAGTAGATTAATCTTAAAAGTTTTAAATTCTGCTACAGCAAACGCTGTTAACAATTTAAACTTAAAAGAAGATGAATTATTTGTATCTGAATGCTTTATTAATCCGGGACCTGTTTTAAAGAGAATTAAATTTGGTTCAAGAACTAAAGTTGACAGAAGAGATAAAAGAACAAGTCATATAACTGTTAAAGTTAGTGACGGAAAGGAGGCATAATTAATGGGACAAAAAGTAAATCCTAATGGATTAAGACTAGGTGTTAATAAAGATTGGCAATCTAAATGGTATGCTAAAAAGGATTATGCCACAAAATTAAATAATGATTTAAAATTAAGAGATTTCTTAGCTGGATACTTAAAAGATGCTGCTGTTGCAGGTATTATTATTGAAAGAAAACCTAAGAGAAATGAAATTAAAATTCGTACTGCTAAACCAGGAGTTATCATTGGTAGAGGCGGAGAAGATATTGAAAAACTAAGAAAAGAAATCAAAAAAACTATTGGTGAAGATTTCTATGTAACAATAGTTGAAGAAAAGAATCCTAATCTTAGTGCTCAAATCGTTGCTGATACAATTGCTAAACAAATCGAAAATAGAGCAAACTTCAGAACAGTTCAAAAACAAGCTATCAAAAATGTTATGAAGGCTGGAGCTGTTGGAGTTAAAACTGCTGTTTCTGGACGTTTAGGCGGTGCTGAAATGGCTCGTACTGAAGGTTATACTGAAGGTACTGTTCCACTACATACTATTAGAGCTGATATTGATTATGCAACATCTACTGCTCCTACAACTTATGGTAAAATTGGTGTAAAAGTATGGATTTATAAGGGAGAAATTCTTCCAAGTAAGAAGAAAAATGGAGGCGATAACAATGTTAATGCCTAAAAGAGTTAAATATCGTAAACCTCACAGAGTTAGTTATGAAGGACATTCTAAAGGAAACCTTACATTAACTAATGGTGAATATGGTCTAATGGCCAAAGAAGGTGGATATGTTAATGCTAAACAAATCGAAGCTGCTCGTATTGCGATGACTCGTTATATGAAACGTGGTGGAAAAGTTTGGATTAACATCTTCCCACAACTAGCTCGTACTCAAAAACCTTTAGAAACTCGTCAAGGTACTGGTAAAGGTGACGTAAAAGAATGGGTTGCAGTTGTAAAAGAAGGAAAAATTATGTTTGAAATTGCTGGTGTAGATGAAGCTACTGCAAGAGAAGCTTTAAGACTTGCATCACATAAGATTTCTGTTAAAACTAAATTTGTTATGAAGGAAGGGGTTAAAAATAATGAAAACTAGTGATATTCGTAAAATGTCTAAAGAAGAAATTGAAAAACAAATCGTTAAGACAAAAGAAGAATTATTTGATTTAAGAATGAAAAAAGCTACAGGAACATTAGACAAACCTCATAGAATTCATGAATTAAGAAAAGATGTAGCTAGAATGAAAACTATATTAACTGAAATGGATGGGAGTGAAAACTAATGGAAAATAAAAGAGCTGAATTAATAGGAAAAGTTGTAAGTAATGTTAATGATAAAACTATTACAGTATTAGTTGAAACTTATCGTAGAGACCCATTATATAAAAAGAGAGTAAAATATTCTAAGAAATATGCTGCTCATGATGAAGCTAATAAAGCTAAAGTTGGAGACACAGTAAGAATTGCTCAAACTAGACCTTTATCTAAAACTAAAAGATATGAACTAGTAGAAGTTATTCAAGAAGCTGTTGTTCTATAGGAGGTTTTTAATATGTTAATGCAACAAAGTAAATTAAAGGTTGCTGACAACTCTGGTGCTCGTGAAGTTATGATTATTAGAGTACTAGGTGGAAGCAAACGTGTTTATGGTAATATTGGTGATGTTGTTGTTGGAACTGTTAAAAAAGCAATTCCTAACAGTAATGTTAAAGAAGGAAAAGTTGTTAAAGCCGTTATTGTTAGATCTAGACAAGGAGTTAGAAGAGATGATGGTAGTTATATCAAATTTAATGACAATGCTTGTGTATTAATTAAAGATGATAAATCACCTATCGGAACTCGTGTATTAGGACCAGTTGCTCGTGAATTACGTGATAAAGAATTTAATAAGATCGTTTCACTTGCTCCTGAGGTATTATAGGAGGGTATATGAAAGTTAAAGTTGGAGATAATGTTAAAGTACTTACTGGAAAAGATAAAGGTAAGGAAGGAAAAGTATTATATACTTTAAGAAAAAAAGACCGTGTAGTTGTTGAAGGCGTAAATATTGTTAAAAAACATATGAAACCATCAAGAATGAATGAAACTGGTGGAATATTAGAAGTTGAAAATTCTATTCATGTATCTAATGTAAAAGTGTTAACAGCTAAAGAAAATAAAAAAACAAAAGAAGTTAAAGAAGTAAAAACTGAAAAGAAAGCTACTAAAAAGAAGGGCACAGGTGATAAATAATGAATTCATTAAAAGAATTATATAATAAAGATATCAAACCAGCACTTAAAGAAAAATTTAATTATTCTTCAGTTATGGAAATTCCCAAATTAGAGAAAATTGTAGTTAATATTGGTGTTGGAGATGGATCTCATGATGATAAATTAATAGATGCTGCTAGATCTGATTTAGAAGCTATAACTGGACAACATGCAGTTATTACAAAAGCTAAAAAATCAATTGCAGGATTTAAATTAAGAGAAGGACAAAGTATTGGAACTAAAGTAACATTACGTGGGGAAAATATGTATGTATTCTTAGAAAAATTAATTAAAATCGCTTTACCACGTGTAAGAGATTTTAGAGGTATATCACCAAAAGCTTTCGATGGTAGAGGAAATTATACTTTAGGAATTAAAGATCAATTAATTTTCCCAGAAATCGATTATGATAATGTAGTTAAATTAAGAGGTATGGATATTGTTTTTGTTACAACAGCAAAAACTAATGAAGAAGCTTTAGAATTATTAAAAGGCTTTGGACTTCCATTTAGAAAGTAGGTAATGAGAGATGGCAAAAACTAGTTTAAAAGTTAAAAATTCAAGAACTCCTAAATTTAAGGTTAGAGCATATACTCGTTGCGAAAGATGTGGAAGACCTCATGGAGTTTTACGTAAATTTGGATTATGTCGTATTTGCTTTAGAGAATTAGCAAATGAAGGTAAAATCCCAGGCGTAAAGAAATCAAGTTGGTAGAAAGGAAGTAAATTATGGTAAACGATACAATAGCTGATATGCTTACAAGAATTCGTAATGCAGGTCAAATGAAATATGCTAATGTTGCAGTTTTAAATACTAAGATGACTAGAGAAATAGCTAGAATCTTAAAAGAAGAAGGCTATATCAATGATTATAGTAGTAATGAAGAAACTAAAATGTTAGATTTATCACTTAAATATGGTGAAAATAAAAAAGAAAGAGTTATTACTGGTTTAAAGAGAATTAGTAAACCTGGTCTTAGAGTTTATGCTAAACATGATGAACTTCCAAGAGTACTTAACGGACTTGGTATTGCAATTATTTCTACAAGTAAAGGAATTATGACTGACAAAGAAGCAAGAAATGCTGGTCTAGGAGGAGAAGTACTTGCCTATATTTGGTAAGGAAAAACTGATATTATGAGTAGAATAGGAAATAGAGTAATACATATTCCTTCTGATGTAATTGTTACATTAGATGGTAATAAAGTAACTGTTAAAGGACCTAAAGGTGAATTAACAGAAGAATTTAATAATTTAATCAGTATTAATATAGAAGATAATAAATTAACTTGTAAAAGAGCTAATGAAGAATTATTTACAAAATCAATTCATGGTACAACAAATGCTTTAATTGAAAATATGATTATTGGTGTATCTAAGGGATATACTGTTGAACTTGAAACTGTTGGTGTTGGATATAGATTCCAAGTGACTGGAAAACAAATTAATGTTTCAGCAGGATTTAGTCATCCAGTAGTTGTAGATATTCCTGAAGGAATAACAGTTGAAGCACCATCAACTACTGAATTAAAATTAAGTGGAATTGATAAGCAAAAAGTAACTGAATTTGCGGCTAATATTCGTAAGATTAGAAAACCTGAGCCATATAAAGGAAAAGGTATTCGTTATAAAGGCGAAGTTATTAGACGTAAAGAAGGTAAGAAGGCTTCTAAGTAGGAGGATTTATGATAAAGAAAGAGTCAAGAAATGTATCTAGAGTTATGAGACATGAAAGAGTTCGTAAAAATGTTTTTGGAACTAAAGAAATGCCTAGACTTAATGTATTTAGATCAAATAAAGAAATTTATGCACAAATTATTGATGATGAAAGTCAAACTACTTTAGTTGCTTCATCAAGTGTAATGTTAAAATTATCTAATGGTGGAAACATTGAAGGTGCTGCCTTAGTTGGTGCTGATATAGCTAAAAAAGCTGTTAAAGCAGGAATTACTAAAGTAGTATTCGATAGAGGTGGATACCAATATCATGGCCGTGTAGAAGCTTTAGCAGATGCTGCTAGAGAAAACGGATTAGAGTTCTAGAGGGAGGGAAATAATGGAAGAAAATAAAGAAGTTATGACTACTGAAGAAGTAAAAACTGAAAAAGTAGTTAGAGATAATAAAAACTTTAAAAATAATAAAAATAGAAAATCTAATAAAAACTTTGAACCAAAGAAAAAATTATTAGAAGAAAAAGTTATTTCTATCACTCGTGTAACTAAAGTTACTAAAGGTGGAAGACACTTTAGATTTGCTGCTACTATGGTAGTAGGTGATGGAAAAGGTTTAGTAGGAATTGGAACTGGAAAATCTATGGAAGTTCCAGAAGCTATCAAAAAAGGTATTCAAGCTGCTAATAAGAATTTAGTTAAAGTTGATATCGTTGATGGTAGAACTATTTCACATGATCAAATTGGTAAATGTGGAAGAGCTAAAGTATTAATTAAACCTGCTAAAGAAGGTACTGGTATTATTGCTGGTGGTGCTGTTCGTGCAGTACTTGAAATTGCTGGTGTTAAAGATATCGTATCTAAATCACTAGGAGCTAACACTCAAGTTAATGTTGCTAAAGCAACTTTAGAAGCATTAAAATCACAAAGATCAAAAGAACATATCGCTGAACTTCGTGGTAAGAAAGTTGAGGAGTTATAGTATGAAATTAAATGAATTAAATAAATTACCAGAAGCTAAAAGAAGAAAAATTGTAGGTCGTGGACCTGGTTCTGGTATGGGTAAGACTTCAACTCGTGGAGAAAACGGACAAAAATCAAGAAGCGGAGCTTCAATTAAACCTTGGTTCCGTGGTGGTGAGTCTCCAATTTACCGTAGAATTCCTAAGAGAGGATTTAATAATGCTAATTTTACAGTTAGATATGCTACAATCAATTTAAGTGACTTAAATAGATTTAATGATGGTGATGTTGTTACTCTCGAATTATTAAAAGAAATGGGAATTATTAAGAAAGAATTATCTGGATTAAAAGTTTTAGGTAATGGAGAATTAGAAAAGAAAATTACAATTAAAGCTAATAGATTCTCTACAAAGGCTGTTAGTAAGATTGAAAATGCTGGTGGAACTGCTGAGGTGATTTAATATGTTTGCAAATCTTAAAGGATTATTTAGTCCTTCAAATAAGGATTTACGCAAAAGAATATTGTTTACCTTAATGTGTTTAGCTATATTTGCTCTTGGAACTAATATAATGATTCCAGGAGCAAAGAGCATTACTAACAATTTAGGATTCTTAGAATTATTAAGTTTAGTAAGCGGAGGAAATTTAAAGACTTTTTCAATTTTCTCTTTAGGTGTTATGCCTTATATTACTGCTAGTATTATTACACAGCTTTTGCAAATGGATATTATTCCATATTTTAAGGAATTAAAAGAAAGTGGAGCAACAGGTAGACAAAAAATTAATAAAATAAATAGATATCTTGGAATGTTTTTAGCGTTTGTTCAAGCGTATGTATTCTCATTAACCTTATTAAAGGGAGATGCAATGACAACTATTAAATCAACAGTTTATTTAACTGCAGGTACTGCATTTCTAATTTGGCTTGGGGATGAGATGACTAAGAAGGGTATTGGTAATGGTATGTCATTAATAATAATGGCTGGTATTGTTAACAATTTACCTTCAACGTTCATTACAGTTTTTCAAAATTTAATTATTAATGGAAGTTATAATATGGCTTCTGGAATAATCTTATTTGTTTTATTTATAATTGTTTATTTAGCAATTATTATAGGTGTTGTTTATATGCAAATTGCGGAAAGAAGAATACCTATTCAATATTCGAATCGTACTAGTGGAGCTTATGCGGGAGAAAAATCATATATTCCTATTAAGTTAAATACTGCTAGTGTTGTTCCAGTAATATTTGCATCAGCAATAATTGGAATTCCTTCTGTTATTGCTAACATATTAAATAAAGAGGCATTTACAAACTTTGTAAATAATTACATTGTTTATACAAGTTATACTGGATTTATATTATATATGTTATTAATATTCGTATTTGGATATTTTTATACATTACTTGAATTGAATCCGGATGAAATGGCAGAAAATTTAGATACTAATCGTAGTTATATTCCAGGAATTATTCCAGGAGAAGCTACTAGTAAGTATTTAAAATATGTAATAACTAGAATTTCTACTTTTGGAACTTTAGGACTTATGGTTATAGCTGCATTACCAATTATATTTACTAAGATTTCTAATTTACCTTCTAATGTAACATTAGGTGGTACAGGATTAATCATAGTTGTAGGTGTTGCACTTGAAACTTATAAGCAATTAGAAAGTTCTATAATTTCAAGAAGCTATACTGGTTCTAGAAAAAGAAGAAGAAGTAGATAATGAAAAATATTATATTTATAGCGCCTCCAGCAGCTGGTAAGGGAACTCAAAGTGATTTACTTGTTAAGAAATATGGTTATACTCATATTTCAACTGGTGATTTACTTAGAAGTGAAATTGCTAAGCATAGTGAGATTGGTAAAAATATAAAAGAGTTAATGGATAGTGGCAATTTAATAAGTGATGAAATTGTATCTAAACTACTTAAAGATAAATTAAGTAGTTTAGATGGTCCATTTATTTTAGATGGTTATCCAAGGAACTTAACTCAGACAGGCATGTTAGATAAAATCTTAAAAGAAATCAATAAAAAAATTGATTTAGTTATCTATTTAGACGTACCTTATGATATACTTATGAACAGAGTATTATTAAGATTATTATGTCCTAAATGCTCTAGAAGTTATCATAAAATAAATTTGAAACCTAAGAAAGAATGGATTTGCGACGATTGTCAGGTAGAACTTGTTAGTAGATCTGATGATAACGAAGAAACATTCAAGAATAGATATCAAACTTATATTGATAATACAAGTCCTTTACTTAATTATTATAAAGAGAAGAATATGCTTGAAATAATTAATAGTACAGACTTAGATGAAACTTTTAATAGAATAGAGAAAGTGATTAAATAATGGTTAGTATAAAAACTAAAGAAGAGATTGCTTTAATAAAAGAATCTGGTCATATTACTTATTTAACACATCAATATTTAAAAGGTTTAATTAAACCTGGTGTGACAACAAAATATCTTGATGATGAAGCTGGAAAATTTATAAGAAAACAAGGTGGAATACCTAGTTGCTTAGGATACGAAGGCTATCCAAGAAATATATGTGTTTCAGTAAATGATGAAGTAGTTCATGGAATTGGTTCTGATAGAGTACTAAAAGAAGGTGATATAGTTACCTTAGATATTTGTACTTTATATAAAGGTTATCATTCTGATTCTGCTTGGACTTATCCAGTCGGAAAGATTTCAAGAGAAAACGAAAGATTATTACATCATACTGAAAAAATGTTGTTCGTTGGTTTAAAAGAAGTAAAAGATGGAGCTCATTTAAATAACATAGGTGCTCGTATAAGTGAGTATGCTCATAAATATCATTATGGAGTAGTGCAAGAATTATGCGGTCATGGTGTTGGTCGTGAGTTACATGAAAACCCTGATGTACTTAATTATGGAAAGTATAATACAGGTATGAAGTTAAAAACTGGTATGGTTATTGCGGTTGAGCCGATGATAACAGCCGGATCCAGATATATTAACATCCTAGATGATGACTGGACTATTGTTACTAGAGATGGTAAAAATAGTGCTCATTTCGAGCATACAGTTGCTGTCACAGATGATGGATATGAAATATTAACAGGAGAGTGAAAAAGTGGCTAAAGAAACTAAAATTGAAGTTGATGGTAAGGTTATTGACTGTATCAAAGATGAATATAAAGTTGAATTAGAAAATGGATTTGTGGTAACAGCTCACGTTTCTGGTAAAATACGAATGAATTACATTCGCATCTTACCGGGCGATAAAGTTACTATTGAATTTTCACCATATGATTTAACACGTGGGCGAATTATTTATAGAAAATAAGGAGGAACAAAAATGAAAGTTAGACCATCTGTAAAAAAAATGTGTGCTAAATGTAGAGTTATAAGAAGAAAAGGTAAAGTTATGGTTATCTGTGATAATCCAAAACATAAACAAAGACAAGGTTAGGAGGAATATTAATGGCTCGTATTAAGAATGTAGAATTACCAAAAGAAAAAAGAACAGAAATAGGACTTACTTATATTTATGGTATAGGTAGAAGCACAGCAACAAAGATTTGTGCCGATGCAAAAGTTGATCCATCTAAAAGAATTAAAGATTTAACTCCTGAAGATGAAGCAGCTTTAAGAAAAGAAGTAGATAAATATACTACAGAAGGTGATTTAAGAAGAGAAGTTCAAATGAACATTAAAGGTAAAATGGAAATCAATTCTTATCAAGGAACTAGACATAAAAAAGGATTACCTGTTCACGGACAAAGAACAAGTCGCAATGCTAAAACTCGTAAGGGTAAAGGTAAAGTAGTTGCTAATAAGAAAAAAGTAGGTAAATAGGAGGTAAATTATGGCTTATAATAGAAGAAAAAGAAAAATAAAAAAGAATATTCCTGAAGCACAAGCGCATATTCATTCAACTTATAACAATACTGTTGTTTCTATAACAGATAAAGATGGAAATGTAATTAGCTGGGCATCAGCTGGAACAATTGGATACAAAGGTTCTAAAAAGAAAACTCCATTTGCTGCTGGACAAGCTGCTGAAGCTGCTGCAACAACTGCAACTGCTTCTGGTGTAAAAAAAGTTGAAGTATTTGTTAAAGGATTAGGTAGTGGTAGAGAAAATGCAATTCGTGCTTTACAAACTGCTGGTTTGGAAATTACTGCGATAAATGACGAAACACCAGTACCACATAATGGTTGTAGACCACCAAAACGTCCAAGAAATTAAGAAGGGGAGATTTTTATGAATATGAATTTTGAAAAACCTGAATATAAAATAACTGAATATGTTGAAAAAAATAATTATGGTAAGTTTGAACTTGAACCATTAGAAAGAGGATTTGGTACTACAATAGGTAACGCACTTAGAAGAGTAATGTTATCATCAATGCCTGGTTCTGCAATTACTTCTGTTAAAATTGAAGGAGTTATGCATGAATTTCAAAAAATAGATGGTGTTGTAGAAGATGTTACGTCAATTATTTTAAATTTAAAAAGTGTAGTTATTAAAAACCATACTTATGAAGATAAAAAAATTCATTTATATGCTGATAAAGAAGGTGCAGTAACTGCTGGAGATATCGAAGTGGATGCTGATTTAGAAATTGTTAATCCGGATTTAGTTATTTGTAATTTAGTTCAAGGTGGAAAAATTGATATGGAAATGACTGTTGGTTGTGGTCGTGGATATGTTGATTCTAAAGAAAATAAAAAGATTTTAGGAGATGCTGTTCAAGGATTGATTCCAATAGATTCATTATATAGTCCAATTGAAAGAGTTGCTTATGAAGTAGAAGGTGCTCGTGTTGGACACAATGAAAATTATGATAAATTAATTATGGAAGTTTATACTAATGGTTCTATGAATCCAGAAGAAGCTATGGCTTTAGCATCTAAAATATTAATTGAACATTTTAATATAATTTCTAATTTAAATGAAATTTCAGATGCAACTGGAATTATGGCTGAAAAGAAAGTTGATCAAATTACTAAGACATTAGAGACTCCTATCGAAGAAATTGAATTCTCAGTTAGAGCATACAACTGCTTAAAGAGAGCTGGCATAAATACAATGCAAGATTTAATTGATAAGAGAGAATCAGAAGTTAATAAAATTCGTAATTTAGGTAAAAAATCTCTTAAAGAAGTTATAGACAAAGTTAAAGATATGGGACTAAAGTTCCGTGATTAGAAAGGTGTGTAAGTATGTTATATCGTAAATTAGGTAGAGAAACTCGTATTAGAAGAAGCATATTAGCTGGACTAACTAAAGATGTAATCAATCATGGATATGTTGTTACAACTGATGCTAGAGCAAAAGAAGTAAGAAAATTCGTTGATAAAATGATTACTTATGGTAAAGATGGTTCTTTAGTTGCAAGAAGAAAGGCTTTAGCTTTCTTACATAATGATAAAGATACTGTTAATAAAGTATTTACTGAATTAGCTCCCAAGTATGCAAACCGTAATGGTGGATATACTAGACTAATTAAAATAAATGAACGTAAGGGCGATGACGCTATGCAAATTAGACTTGAATTAGTTGACTAATTTAGGTCTTTTTTTTATAATTAAAAAGATAGATATGGTAGAAGAGAAAAGAAAATTAATTAAAGAATTAATTATTGATATTATATTTGTTTTGATTTTAATTGGATTAACAGTAATTGGCGTAAATTATGTATTTCCTGAAGTTAGTAGAGTAAACGTTAAATCTGCCAATGATTTTGAATGTGAAAATGCAAGTAATTGTGAATGTAATAAAAATAAATGCGTTTGTGATTACTGTTTAGATGATTTTTGCAAAGAAAGTAAAAAAATAACTTGTGGTAAATAATGAATGAAAGTAGGAATCTTATGAAAGAAGCAATTGAAGAAGCGAGAAGAACAATGAATTTAAATTATGGTGGACCATTTGGAGCAATGATTGTAAAAGATGATAAAATTATTGCACTTGCCTCAAATACTGTATTAAAAGACAATGATCCCACAGCTCATGCCGAAATAAACGCTATTAGAAAAGCTGGTAAAGTACTTAATACTCATGATTTATCGGGATGTACATTATATACAACAGGCTATCCTTGTCCTATGTGCTTATCAGCAATAATTTGGGCTAATATTAAAGAAGTATATTATGGAACAAACTTACAAGATGCTGCAAATATCGGCTTTAGAGATGAAATTATTTATGATTATATTAAAGGAAAGAATAAGGATATATTAACATTAAAAAACCTTGATTACGCTGAATGTTTAAAATTATTTAAAGAATATCAAGAAAAAAATAAAGAAATATACTAGGAGTTGAATTTATGAAAACAACATTAGAAGAATTAAGAGAAAGTTATTATATTGCCATTAGCAAATTAGATAATGAAGAAGATATAAGAAACTCATTTCCATCAAGTTCTTATGATAACTTTGAAGAATTAATAAATATGATTATGTGTAAACTAGATAATGAAATTTTTGAGTGGGAATATGAAGATCTATTAGCAGAAACAGTTTCAGATAAAGAATTAGTAAAAAACGAATTAGCTATATTAAACTTAAAAAAAAGAATTTGTTTGGAAAAACTGCAAGAATTTAATCAAAATAATGCATTAATAGAAGCATATGAAAAAACACCACAAAAACATTTGATATTTGCAAAAAGCGATTTAGGAAATGTGTTTTTCTTAAGAGATTTAAAAGATGTCTCAGAAGAATATTTTGGAGACATACTAGAATTATTAAATGATTTAGAGGATAACAATATCGATGTTATGAATGGAGCTAAAGATAAAAAATTGAATGGTTTATTGTCAGATATTTTTGAAAAAAAGGCATTTAAAATAAGAATTTGTTATCGTATGTTAACTCCCGATACCTGTTATGTAATGTTAGTAAAAATGAAAAAATCAACTAGGGATACAAAATATAATTTCGAGATTGAAAATAGAAAGATAAATACAGAGTGTGATTATCAAAGAGTTAAAAAACTTTTACAAGAACCTAAAAGTAGAGAGGAATTAATAAGTTCTAATGAGCAAATAAAGAATGAAATTGAAAAATATATAAAAGAAAATGGAAGAGGAGGACGTCATAATGGCATCTAAATGCGATAACGAAGCAGGATTAAAATTAATTGGAAAAACAAAATTAATGTATATAAAAGAAATAATTGAAGAACTAAAAAGTGATCCTGAACTTACTTTATGTTTAGCCAAAGAGGAAGATTTAACTCTTGAAGACTACATAACATATACAAGTACTCCTGATAAAAATATTGGTTATTATGATAGTACATTAAAAAAGATATATACTTTAAAAAATAATCAAAATAAAAATCATTAGATCAAATTCTAATGATTTTATTTGTCAAAAATACTCAATAATTTAGATGCCATAAATAATATATTATCAGCTTCTTTAACTGCAACAGTTTTAAATATCGCTTTACCTGTAACTGTTAAAGCTGAAATAATTGCTGAAGTAATAATTGTGGCTATTGTAACATCAATGTACTTAGACATACTTATGGCAAGAACTGCTCCTAAACCACCAGACACAATTCCGCAAACATCACCAATAATATCGTTACAAAAACTTGCAACCCTAACATTATTTCTAATTAATTTAGTTGCTCTTTTAGCACCCTTAATTTTTTTAGAACTTTTAGCATGAAATGTTGATTCTTTAGCTGATAGTACTGCAACACCAATCATATCAAAAATAATACCAATTGCTATAACTAATAAAATTAATGTTATCATTATTAAATTACTAGCATTATTAGATAATTTATTAGTTAAAAAACTAAATACTAAAGCAAGTGAAAATGATAGTATAAACACTATAAGATTCCAATTTTGTTTTTTCATTTTTTATCCTTTCATTTTCTATTAAAAAAACTTTATAAAAATATAAAGTTTTGAAGTAAAACAATGGTTTATTACAAGTTAATTTTACGGCTTTGGTCGAGTTGAGTTTCTCTATTTTCTTTCCTTTGATTACTCTAGGGCGATTTCTCCTTTATAGAAAATAATTATTAGTTACCTAAATAATTACTCGATTGCCACATAGTCCGTACTACAATCCTTATAATAAATACATGCTAGAGGTTTTCCCTGACACTCTTATCCCATTCTTATTCGCTTTTGCAAAAATGATTTCAATTTCTATCCCACATTTTCACTCACGACATGACTTTTGTTCTTTTCTATCTAATAATAGGGTAAGACATATGCCGTTATGGTTTCCCTATTATTTAAAATTACATATACACCCCGACTTGGGCAGAAGAAGCGAAATATATAAAGTTGCGATATCAATTAATGGATTTTTAGGCCCATCTTCAAATGGTGTTTGTGACTAGCATAATGCACCACGTATTAATAATAACATATTTTTATTAAAATGTCTAGTATAGTATATGTAAAATAGCGAACAATATGTTGATTTTTGATAATATATGTGGTAAAAGGCATTGAATAATATATAAGTTATGATACAATTTGGCTAGATAAAAATTATTTGTATATAAATGAAAAGAATATAAATAAATTACAGTCCAAAAAATATTATTTTTTTAATTTATAATATATGTTACAATTAAAATAATTAAACAACATAATATAATTAACATATACTAGAAAAGAGGAATATATGAAAAAGAAAATTTTGATTATTGGTATAATAATTATTATATTTATTTGCGGTTTATTTTTAGTTACAAAAACATTAAAAAAAGAAAATAATAACGGTAAAGGTAGTAATGATAATCAGGAAAAATCATATGAAGTTATAGATGAAAAGGCTAATGAAGATTATAAAACTTTGTTAAAGATTCAGTCAGGGGGAGATACTGATGTTGATAGCCTTGACATTGAATATAAAGAAATTGATTATAACTATAAAATAGATTTAAATAAAGTAGTTGAAACTGTACCAGCTATTACATACATCAACAATGAAGAACTTAAAGACATTGTTGAAATTATTAAAGATAAATTTAATATTACAATCGATAATTCATGGAAATATAGTATTCATTATCCGACTTCTGATTTATCTTTTGGTCATATTATTTTTTTGTATTACATTGATAATATTATTGAAACTAATAAATATATTTATTTTACCATTAATAATGGTGTAATAGAGAAGATTGCTTATGCTTATTTAGATAAACAAATTAATGAAAATGAAGTGTTATATAGATATAATTATTTTATCAATCATTACAAACAAGAAAAAAGTTTATTACAAGATTATATAAATCAATACGCAATAGAAAGTGAAGATACTAAATACATTTATAATTATACTGATAATAAATTACTTTATACATTTAATATAATTTATAAAGAAAAAAATTCAGGTTTTACAACCATTGATTGGGGAACAGAAACTTATATAGAGCCTGAATTAATCGAAAATTTAATTAAAACTAAAAAAATTGTTGTAAAAGATGAGAACAGTAAAGAGGTTAATACTATTAATGCTCAAAAAGATATAACTAAAATAACTGAATTATTATCAAGAACAATACCAATTGAAAATAATAAAAATAGTGAAAATAATAATTGGAATTTATCCCTTTATGATGAGAATAATGAATTAATTAATATAATAAACATTAATAATGATGGAACATTAGGCATTGATAATACAAAAAATGAATATTTAAAAGAACAATATTTTAATGAGTTAACGAAATTATTAGAACAATAGAGATTACTTAATTTGGTAATCTTTTTTATAAATTCAGGATACCATGAAGTAAATACAAGAGCACATTTAATTCTAAAGAAAGAATATCGATAATATATTTAATTAGGTGATTTTAATGCTTCATTATCGTATTCATAAAAGAATATATTACGTGTATTTAACTGTTTTAATAACTTTTTTAGTAATAATTTTAAGAGTGTTTTATCTACAAGTGTTTAAAGTAAATAATATAAAAGATAAAGCTGATAGCTTATGGAGTCGTAATTTGCCAATTCTTGCTGATAGAGGTAAAATAACTGATCGTAATGGGGTAGTTCTTGCTGATAATTTAACAACAACATCATTAGTAGTTATTCCAGTTCAAATTCAAAATAAAGAAGAAGTTGCTAAAAGCTTATCTGAAATATTAGGAACTACTTATTTAAATATTTATTCTCATTTAACCAAACATACCTCAATTGAAAGAATCCATCCTGAAGGACGAAGATTATCTTATGATATTGCTGAAAAAATAAATAATTTAAATTATGATGGAGTCTATCTACTTAAAGAATCTAAAAGATACTATCCATATGAATCATTACTTTCTCATGTTTTAGGATATGTTGGTATAGATAATCAAGGTTTATCTGGAATCGAACTTGAATACGATAATTATTTAAAAGGTAATGACGGAGGTATATTATATTATTCTGATGGTAAAGGAAATCGTTTAAATTTATCTGAAGTTTATGATGAACCTGTTAACGGCAATAATATTTCTTTAACAATAGATATAAATATTCAAGAAGCAGTTGAAAAAGAATTAGACAATATTGTTACAAAATATAATCCAGACAGTACTCTTGCATTAGTTATGGATCCAAATAATGGAGAAGTTCTTGCAATGTCATCTCGTCCAAACTTTGATTCTAATAATTATAAAAATTATTACTTAGAAACTATCAACCGAAACTTACCAATTTGGATGACTTATGAACCAGGTTCAACTTTTAAAATTATAACTTTATCTAGTGCTATAAATGAAGGAAAAGTAAATTTATTTGATGATCATTATTATGATGGTGGATCAATTCAAGTTGAAAATGCAAGAATTAAATGTTGGAAAAGAGGAGGTCATGGATCCGAAACCTTCTTAAATGTCGTTGAAAACTCTTGTAACCCCGGTTTTGTGGTATTAGGTCAAAGATTAGGTACTGAAACTTTATATTCCTACTTAGAAAAATTTGGTTTTGGTAAAAAGACCGGAATTGATTTAAATGGAGAAGCCAGTGGTATCATGTTCAAATTATCTAAAATGGGACCCGTTGAAACTGCAACAACTGCTTTCGGTCAAGGTATAAGTGTAACACCTATTCAACAAGTTACAGGAGTATCAGCTGCTATTAATGGTGGAACATTATATAAACCATATATAGTTAAATCTATAAGTGAGCCAGAAACAAATAATGTAATTGTTCTTAATAAAAAACAAGTAGTTAGGGAAAACATTGTAACTGAAGAAACTAGTAACTTAGTCAGATTTGCTCTTGAAAGTGTAGTTCAAAATGGTACAGGTAAAAATGCTTACATTGAAAACTACCGTGTAGGTGGTAAAACTGGAACTGCCCAAAAAGTTAAAGATGGTAAATATATGGTCGGTAATTATATTGTATCATTTATCGGTTTCTTACCTGCCGATAATCCTAAATACGTAGTATATGTTGCGGTTGATAATCCAAAAGGAATCACTCAGTATGGTGGAACAGTTGCCGCACCTATTGCTAAAAATATCATGCTAAGTATTATTGATAGTCAAAATATTCCTAAAGCCTCCACCGATAGAGCTAGAGAATATACATGGCTAGATACCAAATATATTAAACTACCCGATGTTACCGGAATGGATTTAGATACAGCCAAAAAAACTTTAAAAGGATTTAAAATAGAATACTCAGGAAGTGGTGAAAAAGTAATATCTCAAATGCCAGAAGGAAATACTTTTGTAAAAGAAAATAGTATCGTTAAAATATTATTAGATTAAAAACTATCTAATACATGTAAAAATAGTTGACACTCCACCTTACTGGAGTGTTATTATATTCCTCGAAAGGAAGAAATTATATGAATAATTTATATAAAATAGGAGATTTTTCTAAAATAGTTAATTTACCAATAAAAACTTTAAGATACTATGATGAGTACGGATTATTAGAGCCATCATATGTTGATGAATTTACTGGTTATCGTTATTACAATGATACTAACATAAGCGAATGCAAATTAATAATATTGCTAAAATCATTAGATTTCACTTTAGAAGAAATATTAAATTGCAAAGATAATTTAACAGCCGAAGTTATTAATGCAAAAAGAAAAGAACTAAGTGATAGAATAGATTTATTAAACAAAAAGCAAAAAAGGTTAATGATTATCGAACAAGAACTTTTAAGTGTAAAAGATAACTCTCAAAATACTCAAATTAACAAACCAAAAGTTTTAGTGTTGACTCCAAATAAAGTTAACAGGAAAGTAGCATAATTAAAAGTAAAGAGAAGGTAGTAAAGATGGAAAAGATAAGAAACATATATATAAAGATCTTATAAAAAATGCTAGGATAACTTTAAAATATTCAAAAAATTATAAAGGAACCCTACTAATTATTTTAATTATTAATCTTATAGTTTCTGGAATTGGTTTTATTACTCCTATTTTATCTGCTAAATATATTTCTTATTTAACAAATGGATCTTTTAATAATCTTATGTATATAATTATAATTCAAACCATTACATATATAACTAGTATAATTTTAAGATTAATATCCAGTAAAATGAATCGTTACTATGATTTTAAAATAAAAAGAAAACTACAATTAGAACTTACTAAGTCAATTTTAACTATAGATCAAAATATTTTAAATAAAGAAAGTAGTGGAACCTTTATTGAAAGAATTAATGGTGCCACAAATTTATCTTCCAGATTAATACGTATTGCTGAAAGAATATTTAATTTATTAGGAGATTTGGGAGTTTTAATAGTTGTACTTAATCTTGATTTACCGATTGGAATAGCATATATAATTATAATATTAATAAATGTATTATATGATAAGTATTGTGATAACATAAGTTATAAAAATAGTGAAAAACTATATTATTTAGTTGATAAAACTTGTGGATTTATTTAAGAAATAGTTAGGGGAACTAAAGATATTAAAATACTTAATGCAGAAGAATCATTTTTAGAACAAGCTGATAAATATATGAATGATACTAATACTTTAAGATTAAAATCTAATAATACAGACGAAAAACTATCAACGATTTCTTCATTAGTAAGTGAATTATCAAAATTATTAATAGGTTTAATAATGGTTTATGAATTGATAAATGGAAATTTAAGTATTGAATCTGCTTTAATTATTTATAATTACAAAGGAAATATAAGTTGCCTTAAATCTGATTTATCTTCTATTCATTTTTGGATTAGTAATTTTGTATTTGATTCTAATCGTACATATGATATTTTAGATGACAATAAATTTCCTAAAGAAAAATTTGGAAATAAAAACCTATCTAAATTTAAAGGACATATTGAATTTAAAGATGTTAACTTTTCCTATGAAGAAAATATACCTGTATTAAAGAATTTAAATTAAATGAAGTAGGTGGATTTGTTGGTCCATCAGGAGCAGGTAAGAGTACAATCTTTAATTTAATAAGTGCTTTAAATAAACCAGATAGTGGTAAAATCTTATTTGATGGAATGGATATCAATGATTTAACCAAAGATTCAATAAGAGGTAATTTATCAGTAATAAGTCAAAATGCTTACATATTTAATATGAGTATTGAAGATAATTTAAGAATAATAAAAAAGAATGCAACAAAAAAAGAAATCGAAAAAGCCTGTAAAATGGCATGTCTAGATGAATTTATCGAAAGTTTACCAAATAAATATAAAACAATAGTAGGTGAAGGTGGTGTAACATTATCAGAAGGACAACGCCAAAGAATAGCAATAGCAAGAGTGTTATTATTAAGTACTGAAGTATTATTATTTGATGAAGCAACAAGTAGTCTAGATAACACAACTCAAGAAAAAATTCAAAAGGCGATTGAAAACTTAAAAGGCAAATACACAATACTAATAATCAGGATAAAATTATAAATTTTTGAATTAATTCTCTTAAACTAAGTATTTATGCT
>ERZ808240.933-NODE-933-length-37081-cov-54.472749_pt1 | contig 37081 bp, 21 predicted proteins | sample MGYA00521084_ERZ808240 | MGnify/ENA primary metagenome ERZ808240 (study PRJEB31516, sample SAMN03275571) | gut metagenome | biome: mammalia-associated habitat; material: feces | host: Papio cynocephalus | place: Kenya | collected 2012-08-06 ... | reverse complement strand
ATTCAAGCCATGGGTCTTGTCACGCCAAATTCAAGACATTCAACATCGAATACAATGGTCTGTCGATGGAAGACTGTGATCCTGCCGTTGCCGCTATCGTTGTCATGATTTTTGGTCGAAAAGTTTGTCATGGACGACGGATGAAATAGAGCGCGAAAATCGCGTTTTTCATCGGTCGCGCTGCGATTTGCATGGGGTAATTTTGCGATAAAGGGTATATTGTGTTGCGATATACCCTTTATCGCAATGCGATAAAGGGTTAATCGCGTCATGATAAAGGGTATATTGCAACACGATAAAGGGTATTCTTTGATGAAAAGTATTTACTTTTTAGGGCGAATAAAATCCTAAATTTTATAAACGGCTAATTATCAACCGATTACGAAAAGTGCCGTATTTTCGCGTATTTCGGCCAAAATATGTTGAAGTTGAAAATAACGCCTGTTTTTTTATATACATTGTCCGCTTTATTCAAGACGGGCGGACGCTTTCGGAAATGGGGACAGCGGACGCATTTTGAAACGACAATGGAGGCCCTCACTTCTGGTAGACCCTCACATAGTCAACATAATAGCGCAACGGGAACTGGCTGTCATCGGGCACGCCCCCATTCTCGCCAATGGCAAGATTGAGCAAGATGTAATCGCCAAAACCATCCACCTGGTTAGAGAACGGGTTGTGGCGGTTGCCTGCCACGCCCCCATTGACCGTCTTCGACAGATCCGTCTCGTTGAGCAGTTCGTCATCAAGATAAATACGGATGAACCGCTCGTCCCAATCCATGCGCCACACGTGGAACTTGTTGGCCCAGTCGGGATCTCTGCTGGTGAAATGCGTCAATGGCGTGACCACCGAGTTCCACACCGGGTCGAACGGGCGACCGGACCCCCAACATGTGTTAGCGAGGACCGACTGTTGTCCGTCCTTAATGTAAAACTCCATCATGTCGATCTCGCCATTCTCCGGCCAGCTCCACTGATTGCCCAGCAACCAGATGGCAGGCCACGACCCACGCGCCGTGGGAATCTTGGCCCTCACCTCAAAACGACCGTAGCGGAACGTGTGGCTTCGTCGCGTCGTGAGGCTCGACGACGTGTAGCGGGCCTCAGGCCTGGAGGTGGTCCAGTGGCCGCTCCCCTCGCGATAGCCTGGATTGGGCACCGTCTCATGCCGTCCCTCGATGACCAGCGCTCCATCCTTCACAAAGGCGTTGTCCCTCTGATACCACTGCAGCTCATTGTTACGGACGAACCCCTGCTCATAGTCCCAGTCGGCCGAGGGCAGTCCGTCTTGGTCAAACTCATCGTGCCACACCAGGCGATAGCCCTCATACTGCGTCACGACCGTCTGCGGACGGTAAGCGGTGGAATCGGCGGCCATGACAGGCGACACAGCCAAAATCGACAGGGCAGTCAAGGCCCAGAAAAGATGTTTCGTCATACGTCACTCTTGTTATATTTACTTATAAGTGCAAATATACGAAAAAGCCGTCATCCGCACGAGCGCACAACGCACAAGGAAAGTTAATTCATGCTAAATTTGCGAGAACTGAGCATGAAAACCGCATATTCATTTGGCAAATTGCTTGATTAGCCGTATTTTTGTGTCATAAACAATATTCGCAAAAACACAGAATGGTGAAAAAACTCCTCCTACTCTTATGGGTTGTCATCCCGTTCCTCAGCCTACACGCGGAGGATGCCGACTCCCTTTACGCCAAGGACATGCTGCCCATTGGCGCCATGGCCCCCGAGATGGTCATCGACTCGTCGAGCAATGTCACCCTTGAGTCGCTGCGCGGCCGCTACGTGGTGCTGCACTTCTGGGCATCGTGGTGTCCCGACTGCCGCCGCGACATGGCCGAGCTCAACGACCTCTCTTACGTGTACAATTCCGACAGCATCGTCTTCATACACGTCTCCTACGACACCAACAAAGACGTGTGGCAGAAATACATCGAAGACAACAAGATGTTCGGCCTGCAAATCTCCGAGTTGAAGAAGATGCGCGAATGTAAGACCTACGACCTGTTCAAGATACACTGGATACCGGCTTACTACGTCATCAACACCGAGGGACGCATCATCGAGCGCACGGTGGACGTGAAGAAGCTGGCACGCCGCCTGACACTGCTCGACCGTTCACGCGTGCACATCCCGAAGAGCAAGATGTCGAAGAACCCCGAATACAAGGGCGGCGAGACCCTGCTCCGCTACTATCTGGCCAAGAGCATCAAGTATCCGCGCGTGGCCAGCAACTACGGCCTGGAAGGCCAGACCACGGTGAAGTTCATGGTCGAGGCAGACGGCACGATCACCAACGCCCGCGTCATCGACAACAAGATCACGGTGGACGACAAGCTGCCCTTCCAGAAGCTTCGCGGCGACGCCAAGCAGCGCACCCGCCAGGAGGCCCTCGACGCCTTTGCCGAGGAGGCCCTGCGCGTCATCAACGCCATGCCCGCCTGGACCCCCGGCAAGCGCTACGGCATGCCCGTCAAGGTGGAATATGAGCTTCCCATCAACTTCAAGTTGAAGTACAACACCGACGATGTGTGGTCGGGCCATTCATAAGCGTCGGCCATGTCCATGATCCATCTCAAAGACATCAACAAGACCTACTTCGGTGCGCAGCCGCTTCACGTACTCAAAGGTGTGAGCCTCGACATCGAGGCCGGTGAACTGGTGTCCATCATGGGGTCGTCAGGATCGGGCAAGTCGACCCTGCTCAACATACTCGGCATACTCGACAACTACGACAGTGGCGAGTACCTGCTCGACGGCACCCCCATCAAGAATCTCAGCGAGACCCGTGCGGCCGAGTATCGCAACCACATGATCGGCTTCATTTTCCAGAGCTTCAACCTCATCAGCTTCAAGACCGCTGTCGAGAACGTGGAGCTGCCACTGTTCTACCAAGGCGTGAGCCGCCGCAAGCGCCACCGCATGGCCATGGACTACCTCGAGAGGCTGGGGCTCGCACCCTGGGCCGACCACTACCCCAACGAGATGTCGGGCGGCCAGAAGCAACGCGTGGCCATCGCCCGCGCCCTCATCACCGACCCCAAGATCATCCTGGCCGACGAACCCACGGGCGCACTCGACTCCAAGACCAGCCTGGAGGTGATGGAACTGCTGAAGCGCCTCAACCGCGATGAGCACAAGACCATCGTCGTGGTGACCCACGAGAGCGGCGTTGCCAACGAGACCGACAAGATCATCCACATCAAGGACGGCCTCATCGGCAGTGTGGACGACAACCACGACCACAACGCCAGCATCTTCGGCGGCGGCACCATCATGAAGTAGAAGTAAGGAGGCACCATGCTCGACACCATCCAGGAAATACATGCCACCATCCGCCGCAACAAGTTGCGCACCGCGCTCACGGGCTTTGCCGTGGCGTGGGGCATCTTCATGCTCATCGTGCTGCTCGGGGCCGGCAACGGCCTCATCAACGGCATGACCAACAACATGGGCGACTTTCTCGCCAATTCCATGGTGGTCTTCGGCGGCCAGACCTCCAAGCCCCACAACGGCCTGAAGGAAGGCCGCAACATCACCCTCGACGACGGCGACATCCGCACCACGCGACAGCGCTTCAGCGCCAACGTGGAGACCGTGGGCGCCGAGATGCAACAGGCGGGCGTCACCATCTCGCTGGGCGAGAACTACGTCAGCTCCACCCTCTGCGGTGCCTATCCCAACGAGGCCACCATCAACAAGACACACATGCTGGCCGGCCGCTTCATCAACGACATCGACCTTGCCGAGCGGCGCAAGGTGCTCGTCATGGGCGACGACCAGGCGCGCGAGCTCGTCAGGGGCGACGGCACGTCACTGGTCGGCCAGACGGTCAACGTGGGCGACTTCGCCTTCCGGGTGGTGGGCGTCTTCAAGAGCGACAACAGCGGCATGGGCACCGACGCCTACACCTCCTTCACCACCCTGCGCACCATGTTTGGACGCGGCGATAAGGCCGACCGCATCCTCTTCTCCTTCCACGGGCTCAACAACGAGCAAGCCAACGCCGACTTCGAGCGGCAGTACAAGGCCGCCATCAACCGCAACCACGGTGCCGCACCCGACGACGAGGATGCCACATGGCTATGGAACCGATTCACGCAGAACCTGCAGATGAACACAGGCATGTCCATCATACGCCTGGCCCTCTGGATCGTGGGCCTGTTCACCCTCCTGTCGGGCATCGTGGGGGTGAGCAACATCATGCTCATCTCCGTGAAGGAGCGCACCCACGAGTTTGGCATCCGCAAGGCCATCGGCGCCAAGCCGGCCGGCCTGCTGCGCCTCATCATCACCGAGAGCGTGGTCATCACCACCTTCTTCGGATACATCGGCATGCTGCTCGGCATCGCCGCCAACCAATACATGGACGCCACGCTGGGGCACCAGACGACCGATCTGGGCTTCGCCCAAGTCACCACCTTCCTCAACCCGACCGTGGGGCTTGACGTGTGCGTGGAGGCCACGCTGCTCATGGTGGTGGCGGGCACCCTGGCCGGACTGTTCCCCGCCATCAAGGCGGCACGCACGAGGCCCATCGAGGCGCTGCGGGCCGAATGACCCGCCGCCACAACGGAGGCAGCCCCCACTCCACACACACCATCAACACAGACCAAACCATTTCACCGTGAGATTTGACATAGACCGATACCGCGAGATCCTCGACACCATCACCCGCAACAAGGCGCGCTCCTTGCTGACGGGCTTCGGCGTGTTCTGGGGCATCTTCATGCTGGTGGCGCTCGTGGGCGGCGGACAGGGCCTGAAGGATCTGTTGTCGTCCAACTTCGAGGGCTTCGCCTCCAACAGTCTCATCCTCTTCCCACAGTCGACCACCAAGGCCTACCACGGCTTCCGCAAGGGGCGCACCTGGGGACTGACCTATGGCGACATCGAGCGGCTGAAAGCACAGGTGCCCCAGCTCGGCGTGGTCAGTCCGATGCTCTCGCGCTGGGGCGGCTTCGCCATCCATGACGACAAGAAAAGCAGTTGCTCGTTCAAGGGCGTGCTGCCCGACTATGCCGAGGTGGAAGCGCCCAAGCTCTACTACGGGCGATACATCAACGAGATGGACATCGCCGACGGGCGCCGCGTCTGTGTCATCGGCAAGCGCGTCTACAAGAGTCTGTTTCCCGGCGGGGGAGACCCCTGCGGACAGCGCATACAGGTCGACTCCGCCTACTACCAGGTGGTGGGCGTCGACTACTCCGACGGCTCGATGAGCGTCAACGGCAGTGCCGACGAGACCGTGGTGGTGCCCATCACCCTGATGCAACAAGCCTACAACCGCGGCGACAGCATTGACCTGCTCTGCATGACGCTTCGCCCCGGCTACCGCGCCACGGAGGTGCAGGGCCGCATACGCTCCGTCGTGGCACAAGCCCACGACGTGGACCCGGCAGACGAGAAAGCTCTGTTCATCATCAACACGGAGGTGATGTTCTCCATGGTCGACAGCCTCTTTCACGGAGTCAACATCCTCATCTGGCTGGTAGGCATCGGCACCCTGCTGGCCGGCGCCATCGGCGTGAGCAACATCATGATGGTGACCGTGCGCGAGCGGACCACGGAGATAGGCATCCGACGGGCCATCGGCGCCACGCCACGCATGATTCTCTCGCAGATCATATCGGAGAGCATCGCCCTGACCCTCGCCGCAGGCATGGCGGGCATCCTCTTCGCCATCGCCATCCTGCAACTGCTCGAACTGGCCAACACCCACGACGGCATCACAGCCGCCCACTTCCAGGTGCACTTCTGGACGGCCGTCGGAGCTCTTGCGCTGCTCACCGCACTGGGGGTGCTCGCCGGACTGGCCCCCGCCCTGAGGGCCATGAGCATCAAGCCCGTCGACGCCATGCGCGACGAGTGACACCCACGTCAAGACACGCAACACATCATAACCCAACCAGACCATCCCTCCGCTCACGAAGCGACATGGTCGTGACTTATCATTATGAAGAAATATCTCAAGATCGTCATTGCCGCCCTCATCCTCCTGGTGTTCGTCGGCACGTTTGTTTTCCTCTGGTTCAAGAGCCAGCCCCAGCCCGTGGAGTATGACGAGTTCACGGTCAAGGCCACCGACATCCGCAAGACCACCATCATCACGGGACGTATCGAACCACGCAACGAGGTCAACGTGAAACCACAGATCTCGGGCATCATCACCGACATCTACAAGGAGGCCGGCGAGAAGGTGGCGGCCGGCGAGGTCATCGCCAAGGTGAAGGTCATCCCCGACGAGAGCCAGCTCAGCTCAGCGCAAGCGCGCATACGGCTGGCCGCCATCAACGCGCGCCAGGCGAGGGTGGACTACGAGCGCGAAAAGACCCTCTACGACAAGGGACTGGTCAGCGGCGACGAGTATGACCAGAAGCGCAAGGCATGGCAACAGGCCAACGAGGAGGTGCGGGCCGCGCAGGACAACCTGGAGGTGGTGCGCGACGGCGTGTCACGCGAGAACGCCAGCAACTCGTCGACCCTCATCCGCTCTACCATCAGCGGTCTCATCCTCGACGTGCCGGTGAAGGTGGGCAACACGGTCATCCTGTCCAACACCTTCAACGACGGCACCACCATCGCCACCGTGGCCAACATGGGCGACCTCATCTTCCGGGGCAACGTCGACGAGACCGAGGTGGGGCGCCTCGTCACGGGCATGCCCATGAAGATCACCATCGGCGCCATGCAGGACGAGCGCCTGCAGGCATCGCTGGAGTACATCTCGCCCAAGGCCACGCAGAACAACGGCGCCAACCAGTTTGAAATCAAGGCGGCAGTGCACGTGAGCGGTGCCAACCAGATACGGTCGGGCTACAGCGCCAACGCTGAGATCGTGCTGGCCGAGGCGCGTCAGGCCCTGACGGTGCCCGAGAGCGCCATCACCTTCGAGGGTGCCAACACGTATGTCTACGTGGTCAAGGTGGCCAACGGACAGAAGGCCTACGAGAAGCGGCGCGTCACCACGGGACTGAGCGACGGCATCAACATCCAGGTGAAGAGCGGACTGAAGAAGGGCGAGCACGTGAGGGGACCGCAGAAGGTGAAGGACAGCAACGACAACACAAGCAACTCATAACAGACGACACTGACATGACCCAAGCATTGTTCTTCGACATCGACGGCACGCTCGTCAGCTTCAAGACCCACCGCATCCCCGACAGCACCGTCGAGGCACTGCGACAGGCCAAGGCGCGCGGCCTGCGCGTCTACATCTCCACGGGGCGGCCCGTGGGGTTCATCAACAACCTCGGACAGATTGCCGATCTCATCGACGGATACATCACCACCACAGGGGCACTCTGCATCGTGGGCCAGGAGCGCTTTGGCCTCCACAGCATCGAGCCGCACGACGCCGAGACCATCATCGCGGCCTGCCGTGAGTGGGGCAAGTCGTGCGTGGTGGTCGGAGAAGAGCACATCGCCGTGGTCAACGACTCGGACGAACTGACCCGCCAGTTTCGCGAGGGACTGAACCTTGACTTCGACTTTGCTCCGCTGGCCACGGCGCTCCGCGAACCGCTGCTCCAGCTCAGCCCCTTCTTCACCGCCGAGGAGGAGGCTACAGTGATGAGCCGCCTGAAGGCGTGCTCCAGCTCGCGCTGGCACCCCGCCTTCACCGACATCACCCATCGCGACGCCGACAAGGGCAAGGCGCTCCTGACGCTGTGCCGCCATGAGGGCATAGACCCCAGGGACACCATGGCCTTCGGCGACGGCGGCAACGACATACCCATCATCCGCCAGGCGGCCATCGGCGTGGCCATGGGCAACGCCAGCGACGAGGTGAAGGGCGCAGCCGACCATATCACCACATCGGTCGACGACGAGGGGGTGGCCCGCGCCTTGCGACATTTCCACCTCATCTGAACGCCAACGGAGAAAAAATCAGCATTTCTTGGCCGTCTATCCATACTCTTTCCAAATATAAAACGTACCTTTGCATAAGATAGGCTGCACCTCAGCAGAACAGTCAAACAAGTATGATGTCCTGCATCGGTTTGCATTGCCTTTGCAAGAAATAATCAATGAAACAGACCTTGAAAAAGATAAGTATATGACATTCGTAAACGCAAAAATCTGGAAAGAGCTTCGCGACTATGTGATGATCGGCATCGGCATGATCTCCTACAGCATAGGCTGGAACATCTTTCTGTTACCCAATAGCATCACCACGGGTGGTGTACCGGGTGTGGCCTCCGTCGTGTTCTGGGGTACTGGCTTCCCCGTGCAATGGACTTACTTCATCATCAATGCGGCCTTGCTGGTCGCCGCCTTGAAAATCTTGGGCTTCCGGTTCTGCGTGAAGACCATCTACGCCGTCCTGGTGCTGACGGCCATCACCTCCTTCTTCCAGAAGTTTCCCAGCCAGTCCACACTGCTCCACGACCAGCCCTTCATGGCCGCCATCATCGGAGCCATCTTCACCGGGTCGGGCATCGGCATCGGCTTCTCGTCCAACGGCTCGACAGGCGGCACCGACATCATCGCCGCCATCGTCAACAAGTATCGCGACATCTCACTGGGCCGCGTCATCATGATCTGCGACATCGTCATCATCACCTCTTCCTACCTGGTGTTCCACGACTGGGAGAAGGTCATCTACGGTTACGTGGTGCTGTTGGTGTCGAGCTTCTGCGTCGACCAGGTGGTGGGCTCGATGCGGCGCAGCGTGCAGTTCTTCATCATCTCCGACAAGTATCAGGAGATAGCCAGCCGCATCGCCGTCTATCCCCACCGCGGCGCCACCGTCATCCAGGCCCACGGCTTCTACACGGGCCACGAAGTGAAGATGCTCTTCATCATGGCCAAGCGTCGCGAGAGCAAGATCATCTTCAGCATCATCAACGAGATTGACCCGCATGCCTTCGTCACACAGACCAATGTCATCGGTGTCTACGGCGAGGGCTTCGACAAGTTCAAGGTGCACGGCTCTCACCCGAAGGCACAAAAGCTCTCACCCGAGGAACAGGCCGCGCTCAACGTGTGAGGATGCAGCGCTGGTCGCGGCATGCATCTCTTCTTTCTCGGCTCCGGTACATAACATTCCAGCACTTTGGCAGAAGTTCTCGTGAACTTAGACCAAAGTGCTGGAATGTTTTGTACTGGTGGGATCACAGCCGTGCCCCATTATGCGGTTTCTACTTGACTATGATTTTCGATGTGACCTTGCCGTCACTGCCAGTCTGCTGCCTGATGTACAGCCGGTGTGCGGAAGTATCGTTGATTTCTATGCCTTGCAGGGTGAAGTATCTTGTGGAATGGTTGCGGGCCGTGCGCGTCGTGGCATGCTGGATGGACGTAACCGTGGGGTCAACCTCCTCGAACATCCAGCGCAGTCGGGTGCGATTGGCGGGATAAGCCATTGAGACGGAACCATTCATCCCGGTGGCATCTGGCACGCCCACGTTGAGGCAACGGTTGACGCTGTCAGAGGTCTCAATGTAGAAGGCGTGGCGTCCGTTGTCCTCTCCGGCGTAATAGGGATAGACACTCACCGGCGTGGCCGACAAGATATTGTCCACACACAGCCAACCGCCCGTCTTGACATTCTTCAGATACACCATGCCATTGTCAGCCTGGCTGACGGTCCATTGTGCCTCTTCGCTCTCGGCGATGGGGTTGGCGGCATCAGCATCGAGTTCAGCATCGCTTGGTCCCACCCGGAAAATCAGCGAGTCGGCCAGGTTGTCAGCCGTCTTGATGGTGCTCAGGTAGCGTCGGGCAGTCTTTGTGTCGGCCGTGGTAGTATTGGCGTTCCACATGGTGCCGTAGCTATAGATGTTGTATATCGCCTCCGTCTCATAGCCGGACCAAGTCATGATTTTTGTCTTTTTGAAGTTGCTGACGGCATCCTGCACGACCGTGTTCACTGAGTCCACATCCGTTTGCGAGTAGTCTTCCCCGTGGGCTGAAGCCAGGGCGAGGAAGTTCCTTGCCTCGTCTACAGTGGCGACCAGCGCCCTGTGGGCCGTGGCGGGATAGCATAGGGTCTCATTGCCCACCAATGCCGTGTTAATCAGTTGCTCCGCATCGCTGACCGTGGCGTTGAGCCGTTTCAGATACAAGGGAACCAGCGTCTTGTCCACCTCGACAAAGGTGAACACCATGTCAGCGCGGCCCCAGGTGCCGCCGCCCCAGATCCAATTGTCGTTGAAGTTTTTGGCGCGTACTTGCTGGTTTTTGAGCGCTGGGCTATTGATGACGAAGAGCGATATGGAGTCGGCCAGTCCTGACTGTGAAGCCTTTCCGTTGCCGACATAATTGATGTGGAACACGGCCACCGTGTCTACGGCACCGATCCTGTCCTCTCCGTCAATGTTGAGATAGCCCGGTGACAGGTATTTGCCAGTGCCATTGTTACGGATGGTGAGGGCGGTGGGGTCATCGGCCTGTGCCTGGATGTCCCAGAGCAAGGCGGGGTTGTCCCATTCAAATTTTTCTGTTGACCCCAATGCCCCGTTGTCGTTGAAGCAGAGATATTTGGCGTTTCCGTCAAAGGTGGTGTTCGGGTAGAAGGCTGCGGTGGCGTAGTTGATGATGCGATAGAGCTTTTTCTCGTCGGGTGTGAAGGTCTTGGTGTTCATGGTCGTGCCACCTCCGGCCTTCATGTATTCATCGTTGATGGAGACCACCTCCGAATAGCTTGATGCTTTCTCGCCTTTGACGGCCTTCAGCCGGAAGAAGTATACCCGCTTGGGTGTCAGTTGGCCGATGGTGTAGGTGCTTACACCACTGGCCGCGGTGGCCACGAGCGTATAGTTGTTGCCGTCTTCCGACTGCTCGATGTCAGTCTGACTTTCCTCCTCATCATTGGTCCAGGAAAGTGTCACGGTGCTCTCGTCGTCAAGATGCGCCTTCACCTTTGATGGCGGCTTCAAGTAGTCGCTCTTGTGTGCCAGACTGTTGATGTAGTTTTCGATGTTGGTGTATCCATCACCGTTGGAGTCGACGTTGGCATCGTTCTTCGCCTTGTTGGTCCCATTGGCCTCTTCCCATTCGTCGGGCATACCGTCACCATCAGTGTCTTTCAAGGGCGATCCACCGCCGAGAGTGCCTATGCCTCCCACCTGGCTCTCGTTGTCGATGAAGGCTCCCTGTTTTCCTAACGAGATGAGCTGGTCGATGATACGCTTGTCGTGAGCGTCTCTCACTCTCGATGCGCCCACGTGCTCCACGATGTCATGGTAAGCCTCTTCGGCTGTCTTGAGATTCATGGGGTGTGTGGTCTTGAAGTTAGGTTGCTGCATGACTGTGGCCCCATTGTGGTCGGTGATGAGCTTACCGTTGAGCGTTCCGTCATTGTTGCCGTCTGTATAGTTGCCCGTACTATACAGGTGGTCCGTCTCGGTCCACTGGTCAAAATACTTGTTGGACGCTCCGCTGCCGGGTCCTGTGATGAAATAGTTGTTGATGACGTCCTGGTAGTGGTCTGCAGCCGAATGTCCGCCGACGATGGCCATGCCATAGTTGTAGACCACATTATTATAATATTGGATATTGCACTTCATTTTCGGGTTACGGCTCTTGTTGTCTGCCCAAAGGCAGTGCGCCACCGTCCAGTTGGTGGTTCCGTCAGTGATGGCTCCAAAGCGTTGTGGGTCTATGCCCTCGCTGATGATACAGTTCTGCCAAGTGATGTTGGTGGCGTTCTGTATGTGTACGTTGTCCCAGCGTCCCCATGAGATGGAGCAATGGTCGAGTATGACCTTGTTGCAGTTGTCGAGTGTGAGCGTACACTTGGACCGGTTCATGGCGATGCTTCCCCTCATGCGTATGTATCGGATGATGATGTTGGAATTGCCCGATGCGATGACGCGTCCGCCGTAGAGCGTGATGCCCTCCCCGGGAGCCGTCTGTCCGGCAATGGTGATGTTGGAGGCGATGGTGAGGTTGGTCTTGGTGATATCGATGACACCTCCCACGTCAAACACCACGATGCGCCCGGGCTTGCTCACGGCATCGGCCAGCGATCCGGTGCCCGAACTGTTGAGGTTAGTCACGTGTACCACGGCGCCGCCCCGTCCGCCGGAAGCATAGGCACCATAGCCCTCAGCGCCAGGAAAAGCCAGTTGCTGCGCATGCACGCACAAACTTGCTGACGCTAAAAGATAGGCCAGAATCGATTTTTTCATTTGTTTTTGTTGGTTTAGTAAAAAAGTAGTTTTTAGTTCTTGGGGACAAAGATACAACAAAAAGTTGAAAATCAGTAAGATGAATGGGGTATTAAAATACGAAAAAGGAAATCTAACAAAAAGATTGTGCCGTCAATAGGACGAAGGAGAAACGAGGGCGCCAATAAAGACAACCCCGTTAGCATAGTAAAGTTAATGGGGTGATGATTCATCGGTCAGTGTAAGCATGCAACAGCAGCAGCATAGCATGAAGAAGCCCATTGGACCGCGTACGTGGTTCAATGGGCTTTTGGTTTTACAGCCGTAATGGAGGCCTTCCTACAGTTGTATCGTGTACATCACGAACGAGTAGGGCTTCACGTCGATGGTCATCTTCTTGCTGGCCTTCACCTTCTCGGTCACAGGCACGATGGGCTGCGCCTCATAGTTGTTCTCGTCACCGGGCTGTCCGGCAAGGGTGGTCTTGGTGGCGGCAGCCTTCAGGCCTTTGAAGCGCGAGAGGTCAACGGTCGCCTTGCGTGGCTCGCCCGAGGCGTTGCACACCTTGACGAAGAGCTTGCGCGTCTTGGTGTTGAGCACCACCGTCTGCTCCTGCAGGTTGGTCTGCTTGCCGTCGAAGGTCACGCAGTCGCCATAGTAATAGTTGCCCGACGACTGTCCGAACATCTGCTGCACATAGTAGCTGCAGGTGAGATAGGGCCGCTCGTTGTCGAAGTAGATGAGGTCGGGGTTCCAGTTGGTGGCGTTCTTGCGTGCGAAGAGAGGCGCGTAGCTCGTCATCGTCACCACATCGCCGTTGCGCTCCACGTGCAGGAGGTAGAGGGCCTCGGCCAGCGCGTCGCTGAGCTTCTTGTCCTTGGCGGCATACTCGCCGAGGTAGACCTTAGTCTTGCGGTCGCGTGGGTAGGCGTCATACTGACGGTTGGTCTCAAAGAAGGAGCGCGGCTCATAGTAGTGCTCGTCGATGATGGGCATGCCCAGTTCGTTGGCGAGCTTCCATCCGTTCTCGAAGTCGGGGTTGCCGGGGTGCGAGCCAGGGCCTGCGGTACCCACGATGACAATCTCCGGGTGAGCCTTGGTCACCTTGTCATACATGTACTTGAAACGCTCAGCAAACTCAGGCGAGATCTTCTCCTCGTTGCCCAGGCCGAGATATTTCAGTCCGAAAGGCTTGGGATGTCCCTGCTCGGCGCGCACCTTGCCCCACTTGGTGGTCACGTCGCCGTTGGCCCACTCGATGAGGTCGAGAGCATCCTGCACCCACTCGTCCATGTCGCTCATCGGCACCACGTCCTGTGCCTGCTCAGGCCACATGCCCCATCCGCCGTTGGCTCCCTGGCAGCTGACGCCGCAGGGCAGGATGGGCAATGGCTGCATGCCCATGTCCTCACACATCTGGAAATACTCGTAGTAGCCCAGTCCCACCGACTGGTGGTATCCCCACGTGTTCTTCAGTGGCCGGCGTTGCTCCTTGGGCCCGAGGGTGGTCTTCCAGCGGTAGGTATCCCAGAAGCCGTCGCCTCCGCCATGCACCACACATCCGCCGGGAAACCTCATGAACTTGGGGTGCAGAGCCTCGAGCGCCTCAGCGAGGTCGCGGCGCAGGCCGTGTCCCTTGTAGGTGTCCTGTGGCATCAGCGAGAAGGCATCGACATCCATCACGCCCAGGTCAAGGGCCAGGATGCGCAGGGCCGCGTCCTTGCAGTCGTCAGCAGCTTGCAGCGTGACGGCATACTTGCTCCACTTGCCAGTGTTGACCGTGACGGTGGTGTCGGCCAGCACACGAGTGTCCTTGCCCGGGGTGACAAGTACCAGGCGCACGCGCTTGTCCTTGCCGTCGACGTTGCGGGCGAAGAACGACAAGTCATAGCGGCCACCCTTCTTCACCGTGATGCCGTCGAAGCCGTGGTTCTCCAGGCCAAAGCCTTTCCAGCCGTTGTAGTCCTTAAACTCGCGTGTGCGCTCGATGTTGAGGCGTATGTAGTTCTTGTTGTTCTCGTTGAGCGGGTCGGCCTGCAGGGCCTCCGCCTTGCCGAGCGAGTGTCCGGGGCGTATGACGCGCCATGCGGTGCCAGGGCCCCAGCCGTCGCGCTCGGCCATGTTGAACTCGAAGGCTCCGTTCTGCAACAGCTCGGCGTACAGGCCGCCGTCGGCCGATGAGCTGATGTCCTCAAAGAAGATGCCAATCAGGTTGTCGCTGATGGCCTTGCCGCCAGCGGGTGGTGTCATGCTTTTCTGTGCGTGGAGGCTCAGGGCAGAGGCCATGATGAGTGCCGCCAGGCAGATTTTTCGTTTGTTCATATGGGTTGGTTGTTGTTGGGTTTACGGCGGGTTCTGTCATTGCGCAAACGCCAATCCGTCATGGCTTTGGCGTTGCGTGGCAATGGACAGATAGCCCTCACCTTATATTATACAACGAGAGAAACAGCGTTTTCGTGTGTCGGCATCGTCTTATTTGAACAGGTGGGGCACAAATTCCTTGAGGCAGCGGCGCCATGTCAGCCACTCGTGGTGTGTGCCGGGCGACACATACACGTCGAGCTTCACGCCCAGGTCCTTGAGTTGCTTGGCCATGGCCTCCGTGCCGAAGTTCTCCTCCGAACCGCAACCCATGAACATGTAGTCCATCTGCTGGTTGAACTTCGCGGCATCAGCGAAGACACCGTTGTAGCACGTCTTCACGTCCACGCCAAAGAGGGCGCCGCTGAAGGTGCCGAGCGCCGCAAACTTGTCGAGGTGAGGCAGCACCGTGTTGAAGGTCTGCACGCCACCCCACGACAGTCCTGCCATGGCGCGGTGCTTGCGGTCGGTCTTCGTGCGGAAGGTCTTGTCGACCATGGGGATGAGGTCCTTCAGGATGACATCGTAGAACGTGGCGCCATACTGCTGGCGCGCCCGCTCCATGTCGGAACCGCGCGGAGCCGAGAAGGGCGCGCGTATGTCACCGCTCTCCATGACCACGATCATGGGCGTGGCCTTGCCTTGCGCGATGAGGTTGTCCATGACCTGCGCCATGTGTCCCTGTTTGCTCCATCCAGTCTCGTCCTCGCCCATGCCGTGTTGGAGGTAGAGCACTGGATAACGCTTCTTCGGGTGTGTCTCATATTCGGCCGGCGTGTAGACCATGGCCCGCCGATACTGGTGCTGCGAAGCGGCATAGTAGGTGCAGGAGCGCACCTGTCCTCGTGCCACGCCCTGTTGCGGGCGGTAGTAGTCGCCCTCCTCACCCTCGGCTATCTCGATGCCGCCGGCCTGTCGGCAGCAACCGAAGTAGGTGTCGCTTGCCGGGTCGACGACCGACACGCCATCGACGATGAGGAAATAATAGTGGAAGCCCACCACGAGCGGTGCCGTGCTGGCCCACCAGTCACCCTGCGCGTCCCTGACCATCGGGTAGCGTCGTCCGCAGATGTCCACCTCGACCTCCTTGGCCTGGGGTGCGTGGAGCTTGAAGTAGGCGTGTCGCTCGCTGTCCACCCGCGGATAGTCGTTGCCCGGCAGGGTGGTTTCGGCCAGTGTCGAGGTGCCCTCGCCCTTCACCAGGCGTATGGTCTGCTGGTCGTGTGCCATGAGCAGCTGTAGCATCTTCTCGCCATAGCGGCGGCCCAGCGTGCGGTAGCCCTCAGGCAGGAAGTGCAGGCCGTCGCCGCGTTGCGGACAGCCCACCGACGAGATGACGTGAGCCGTGGGTATGGTCTCGGCGATGTGGTCGATAATCTCATTGTGCTTCCAGCAGATGCCGCCCTCCTTCTGCTGCACCGTCTCGCCGACGAGCAGGGGCACGTCATCGGCCTTCAGTCCCAGGTCGTTGAGCATGCGCTCGTATATCTTCTTCACCTTCTGCGGCCAGTCTTGCTGTCCGTTGTTGGTCTCACCCTGGTGCAGCAAGATGCCCTTGATGACACCTTGTTGCTGGGCCCGCTTGGCCAGTTCGATGAGGCGGCCGTAGGGGTTGTCGCCGTAGGCGTGAGCGAAGTTGCGGAGCCAGTCGGCGGTGTTCTTGTCCTTGAGGTACGCGTCACACTTGTCGGGATCGAAGAGGGCGATGTCCGCTCCTCCCACCGCCACGGTGATGACGCCCACGCGGACGGCTTGTGGCAGGCGCGCCACCAGCGTCCGTCCGAAATAGTCGACAGGCGTCAGTCCTGTCGTGGGGCGAGCCAGAGGCGGCAGTGCCTTGTGCCATTGTCCTTTGACCCATCCCAGTCGTTCGTCGTCCATGGCGGCCATCGAGAGGAATCGGTCGTCCACTCCCGTGCGGTCCACCTCTTCTATAGTGGCGTTGCCTTCCATGTTCGATTGTCCGAAGCACAGGTAAATCTGGAAGTTGGGATCTACGGTGGCTGAGGCGCTCATGAGGGTTGTCAGCCACATTGTGAGCAGCAAGATGGTTTTCTTCATGTCTTTTGGCTTTTAGTGGTTCTTGCCCAGGGGCTTGTCAGCTGTCTCAAGCCAGCCGTGGGTGTGATGGTGTGATTTAGTCGCGGCAAAGTTAATGTTTTCTCTCCGCAACGGTTTTGCCACTTGTATCAAAAATGTTGCCACTTGTAGCAAGAGGGCGTTTCATGTAAATCTTCCTGTCGCCCCCCACACAACCGCTGACACCTGATCCGAGGTATAGCCATCTCCATATCTCAGGGCCTGCGGGCCTGTCCCTGAGCATAGCGTGCAAAGTAAGTGAGACACGTGTCGCGCCACTCACGGGCGCTGGCCACTTGCTCGCGCAGCAAGTCCTCGACACGCCGCCAGCGCGCCCCGTCGTCATCGCCATGGCTCATCTCCTCGCTTCGCAGCGACAGCCATACAGGCAGGTAGCCTTCCACGGCACGCACACCACGGTTGTAGTGGGCCTGCAGATTGTGCCACAGCGTCTGGCCATTGCTCATCCGGTGATTCCACCCGACATGGTGGAACCACAGGAGATACTCCTCCGGACAGGTGCCGGCGTCATCATAGAGCGAGCGGTAGGGTTCACGATACTGCGCCGTGGCCCCCGACCCTCGCGACGACCGGTCGAAGCCCACTCCCGCGCTGTCGGCCCGGTGGTAATAGACGGGACACCACTCCAAGGGATAGTCGGCCTTGTAGCCATCAGGTTCAGGGCCATAATGGTGGTCGAAACGGAAGATGTGGTGCAAGCCGAGCGGCATCATGTAGTCTACACAGTCCTCGCGGCTCCGCATCATGATGGGCCTCATCCTCCCAGCCAGCTCACGGCTGTCCCCGAAGGTGAGGCGCAACCACTCATCCGCGATGCTGTCGGCACTGAGCGTGGGATCCCAGGCCAAGCGCCCGAAGGCATACCAGTTGGCTTGCGAGAAGTCGTGGCCACACCAGTTGCGGTCATCACCGACATTGCTCACGCCCGCCACGCCCCGGAGCCGCGACGGCGACACAAAGCCGAGAAACTCCTTCCACATCGTGGCGAGATAGACCAGGTGCCTGGCCTGTCCCGTGTATTCCTGGGTGATCTGCCACTCCGCCATCTGGTCGGTGCGCGTCATCCGGTCGAAGATGGGGGCGTAAGGCTCACGCGGCTGGAAGTCGAGCGGTCCGTTCTTGCTCTGCAAGATGACATTGTCGGCAAACGTCCCGTCGAGTTCCTGAAACTCCGACACCGCCTGTTTCACACGATCCTCGCCCTTGTGCTTGGCCCCATAGACAAACGATCGCCACATCACAATGCCACCATGGGGCTTCAGGGCCGCCGCCAGCATGTTGGCACCATCGGCATGCGTGCGCCCATAGTCGAAGGGCCCCGGCTGCCCCTCAGAGTTAGCCTTGACGAGGAAACCACCGAAGTCGGGTATCATCCGATAGATCTCGTCAGCCTTTGCCGCCCACCATTGGCGCACGGCCGGATCCAGGGGATCGGCCGTCGCTGTCTGGCCGAGCGCCTTGGGCGACCCGAAGTTGACCGAGATGTAGACCCGCATGCCCCACGGGCGCAGGATATTGGCAATCATCCTCACCGAGTCGAGATAGACATGTGTGAGCATCTTGGGCGAGGCATTCACATTGTTGAGCACCGCCCCATTGATGCCCACCGAGGCGTTGGCCCGCGCATAGGCTTCTACGCGCAGAGCCTGTGGCGACGGATGGGCTGAGAAAAAGCTTTCGGGACGCAAGCCGCAGTTCCAGAAGATGCTCTTGCCGGCATAGCCACGCTCGATGGTTCCGTCGAGATTGTCCCAGTGGTTGAGCAGTCGAAGGGCGAAGGCAGGCCTGAAGAGGCTGTCCATGGCATGCATCTGCCCCAATGCCGAGAGCCGCCGGGCGGCAAACTGGCCATGGAGCAATCCCGCGCGTGTGGCCGACCGTATGGTCAGCCTGCCCCGCTTGTCGCAGACGAGGCGGAACGAGCCGTCGGCCAGCATGCGCCTGTCAAGGCGCGTGTGGGCCTTGGCCTCACAACGAGAAAGGCGTTCCAGCCACAGCCCGTGGCCGTCATTGGCCAAGGACAGGAGTGGTTGGAACGCCATTAGGAATGAGAAAGTAATCTTGAAAAGTCTTGTCATATGAACTTACCGATAGGATTCATCGGCAAAGTTACGACATGTCATCCACATCGCCGTCCTCCTTTGTCTCTGACTCTTTGCAGTAAGTCTCATAATATTCAGTGGGGTTCATACCGAAATGTTTTTTGAAGGCCGTGGAGAAATGGGCCCTGTTGTTGAATCCCACGGAGTAGGCCACCTGCGTGACATTGATCGCTCCCTCCCTGATGAGCTTGGCCGCCTGCTCCAGCCTGAGGTTGCGTATGAAGTCGGAGGTGGATATGCCCGTGATTTCCTTCATCTTGCGGTGCAGGTGCGCCCTGCTGATGCCCACGCTCTCAGTGAGCATCTCCACGTTGAAGTCCGGGTTTTGCAGGTTGTCGTTGACACACTTCATGATGCGCTCCATCAGTGCGTCGTTGTTGCCCTTCACGCTGATGTCCTTCACCTTGTCCTGCTGCTCCTGCGCTCCAGAGAACTTACCGCGCAGACGCCGCACGTTGTCCACAAGATTGTCGATGAGCACATGCAGCTCGTCCATGTCAAACGGTTTGGCCAGGTAGGCATCGGCCCCTCGCCGCAGTCCCTCCAGGCGGTGGGCCACATCAGCCTTGGAGGTGAGCAGTATGACGGGAATGTCGCTGATGTTGGGGTTGCCCTTGATCTCCTTGAGCAGGGAGATGCCGTCCATGGTGGGCATCACCACGTCGGAGATGACAAGGTCATAGTTGCCCGTGAGCAGTCGCTCGAGCCCCTCCTTGCCGTCGGCAGCTGTGTCAAACTTGTACCACGTGCCCAGTTCGCCGGCAATGTACTTGGGTATCTCGCGGTCGTCATCGACCACGAGTACACGCAGGTTACGGTTGGCCGTGGCCTTGCGCTTCTCCCTTACGGGTTCCGGTGCCTGCTCCGTCTCCATGATTTCTTCGGGGTTGAAGTGGTCTTTGCCTTCACGTAGCGTTACCTCAAAGCAGGCCCCATGCCCGGCGTCGGTGCGGTTGCGTGCGCTGATCTTGCCATGGTGCAGTTCCACGATGGCCTGGCAGAGGTTGAGCCCTATGCCCGTTCCCGCATGGTGTTCGCCCGCAAGGGTCTTTCCCTGGTAGAACCTGACGAAGAGACGACGGGCGTCGACGTTGCCCAATCCAGGTCCGTCATCGACCACGGCAAGGGTGACCGCACCGTCTCCTCGGCCCACACGCACATCAATATGGCCGCCCTCAGGCGTGTACTTCATGGCGTTGGACAAGAGGTTTGACACCACCTTGTCGAAGTTGATGCGGTCAATCCACACCTTCACCGCCTCATGGTCGGCTTGATAGGGTATGCCCTGGGCGTCGGTGAGGCGCAGGGTGATGTTCTTCTCGTCAGCCCTGAACTTAAACAGTCGGATGATAGGCTCCACGAAGTTGACAAGATCCGTCTCCTGGCACTCCAGCTTGAGCTGTTTCTTGTCGATCTTCCGTTCGTCCAATATCTGGTTGACAAGCATCATCAGCCGCTGCGCGTTGCGGTCAATGATGTCTATTTCCTCCGTGCAGTCGGTGCCGCCGAGCTTCTTCTTCAGTTTGGCGAGCGGTCCCATGATGAGTGACAGCGGCGAGCGTATGTCGTGCGTAGCATTGATGAGGAACCGCATCTTCTGCTCGTCCAGGTCAGCCTTGCGCTTGCGCTCATAGGTAAGCAAGACGAAAATGAGCAGCGAGGCGAAGAGGAGGAAATAGATGACATATGCCACGGTGGAGGCATACCACGGCGCGCGCACGGTGATCGTGATGGTGGTGGCGCGCTCCGAGAGGGAGCCATTGTAAGAGGCGCGCACCTCAATGGTGTAGGTGCCCGGCTCCAGCTTGTTGAACGGGATGGCGTTGACCCCCTCATCGGTCATGATCCACTTGCCACCGTTGATGCGGTAAGCAAATGAGATGTCGGCCTGGTTCCTGAAGTTGAGCAACGAGAACTCCAGGCTGAAGGAGTTTTCAGTGTAAGGCAAGGAGAACGTGCTGTCCAGGCAAGGCTTGCGCTGGCCGTCCACGATGAAGTTGGTGAGGCGCGCCGCCCCCACCTTTTCGTGCCGGGCGTTCACCGCCTGCGGGTAGAAGGTGGTCACGCCACTGGCCATGCCATAGAGGATGCGTCCGTCGGCCGTGTGAGCCATGGCACCCCTCACATACTCATGCCCCGCCAGTCCGCTTCCGCTGACATATCCGCAAAAGTCGCGTTTGGCCACATTGTATTGCCAGATGCCCATCGTGGTGCTTGCCCAGAGGTTGCCCTTGCCGTCTGTGGTCAGCGAGCAGATGCTCTTGCCGTCGAGCACCTCACTGCCTTGGAACCTGCTGGTCTTCCGTGTCTTCTTATTATATAGGTATAGGCCGTTGTCGGTACCGATGACGATGTTGCCCTGCCGGTCGGTCGTGATGGCATTGGCCTGCATGTTGGGCAGGATGATCGACCATCCGAGGTCGTCAAACCGTAGCGTGCGGGTGTTGAGGTTGCACACGCCGCTTGCGGTGGCGATCCACAAGCGGTGGTCACCGTCGAAGTAGAGCGCGCGCACCCAGTCGTTGCAGAGCCGGTCACCCGGTCGTTTGGCGTTCATGCTGAGCACGCTCACCTTGTCACCCTGCGTGTCGAGCACGTAAATGCCCCGGCTATAGACCGACACGAACAGGCGCCCCCTGCCGTCATCGGCCATGCCGTAGACACTTGCTCCCTCGAAGGTCAAGCGCTGTCGCGCCACCCCTGTCTCCGGCTGATAGCTGTAGAGCGCGTTGCCCGTGCCCAGCCAGTAGCCTCCCTGTCGGTCGCGGTAGATGATGTTGGTTCCGGCCGGTGCCTTCGGATGTGCCGTGATGCGTCCGTCGCGGTCGAAGCGGAACACGCCACTGTTGGGCACCACGCACCAGGTGTCTCCTTGGTCTCCATAAGCCAATGAGGACACGGCGCCGCCCGTGTTGTAGTTTTGCGACTCGAAGGTCCAAGTGCAGAACTCGTTTTGCTCATGGTCGCCGAGCATCAGCAGACCTTTCTTGTGACAGCTGACCCAGAGGTTATGATCCTTGTCCATGAACAGGTCCCGGACGTTAGCGGCCTGCGGTTCAAATCCCCTGACATCGATGCCCGGGTAGGGTTCGAGGCGCTTGCTTCCGCGCTGCGCCACGAGCACGCCACTCTCCGCTGTGCCCACGTAGACATTGCCTTGCCGGTCCGTCATGGCCGAGGTGATGGTCATGTTGCCCTTGAGGGGTCCGAAGTCGTAGCCTGCGTCACTGATGCGGTCGGTGCGGTAATCATATTGCGCGATGCCTGCGGTACAGGTGATGATGAGCTTGTCGCCGTGCTGCGAGAATCCCACGGGCTCTCCATAAGGCGACAGGTAACGCTGCGCCTTCAACTTGCCGCCCTCGCGATGGTATCTCACGATGGTCGAGAGATGGTTGCCCTGCCAGAGGTTTCCCTGGCGGTCCTCATAGATCTTGGTGAAGTACTCGTCAATGCCGTCCACCTTGTATTGCCGCAGCCAGGTCACGTTGTCACTTCCCCGCTTGATGGCATAGAGGCCATAGCCAGCCGTGCCGATGAGGATGTCGCCCGTGTGGCTCTCGATGATGCAGGAGATGCGGGGATCGCTTTTCCTGGGCAACCGGTAACGCACAAAGCGGTCGTTGGCGTAGTCGTATCTCATGAGTCCCCTGGCGCTTCCTATCCAGAAGCGTCCCTGCCGGTCGACGAGGAAGGAACTGATGCTGTTGTCGGTGAGTGAAGTGGTGTCACCATCGGCATGCAGGTAGTTGACAAAATGGTAACCGTCGAAACGGCTCAGCCCATAGTCGGTGCCTACCCAGATGTAGCCGTACCGGTCTTGCGTGACACGGTTGATCAGTGTGCTGGGCAGTTTGTCCGCCATGTACAGCAACCCGTTGTCAGCGCGCACCATGATGGCGAGCAGGAGCAGGAATACTAAGGTTAGCTTCGAATAAAAATGTCTCATAAAAGGTTGTTTTGCATGCAAAAATAATAAAAAAATGGATATATAGAGAAAAATGAGACAAAAAGAAACGCAGTAGCGACAAGAAAACCGATTATTCAAATGATAAATGCCTAATTTTGCGGCATCAAACCTATACGGACATGAAAAGAATGTTATCACTCCTCAGCCTGCTGTGCCTGTCACTGGCCACCTTGGCACAACGTCAGGCAGGCTCCCCGGTGGCCTCACCGGCCCCTTGGGTGGGCACCTTCGCCACGGCACCCGAGTTCACCGGACCATCGGACATGCCCCAGCATGTGGGCCTGTCGGGCAACACGCTGCGCCAGGTGGTGCGCGTGTCGCTGGGCGGCCAGCGCATGAAGGTGGAACTGTCCAATGCCTTCAGCGACGAGCCTGTGGAGATACGGGCGGCGTATGTGGCCGATGCCGCCGACTCGTCGGCCATCGTGGCCAAGACGGCACGCTACCTGACGTTTGCCGGCAAGCGCTCCGTCACCATCGCGGCGGGCCAAAGCGTCTGCTCCGACGAACTGGCGTATGCGCTCCGTCCGCTACAACGCCTGGCGGTGACCCTCTGCTATGGCAAGGCCACTCCCCGGCACATGACATCACACCGGGGCTCGCGCACCTTCTCTTATATAGCTCCGGGCGAGGTGAAACCCGGCCAACGCTTCCGCACGGCGGAGCGACTGGCCCACTGGTACAACCTGACCAAGGTCTGCGTGCGCTCGGAGGCCAAGGCCGTGGCGGTGCTGGGCAACTCGATCACCGACGGGCGCGGCAGCACCACCGACGCACAGAACCGCTGGCCCGACCGCATGGCCGAGGCGTTCGGGGGCAAGACGGGCGTGCTCAACTTAGGCATCGGCGGCAACTGCGTGCTGCGCGGAGGCCTCAGCGAACCGGCCCTCAAGCGCTTCGACCGCGACATCCTCGGCCAAGAGGGTGTGGAGGCGGTCATCGTGTTCCAGGGCACCAACGACATCGGAGGGGCACGGGGCAACAGCGAGCAGGTGGCCCGCGAGCTCATCGAGGCCTACGCGGGCATGGCCAGGAAGATACACGACCGGGGCATGAAAGCCTATGTGGCCACCATCACACCCTTCCGGGGCAACGCCTGGTACTCGCTCTTCCACGAGGCCGCCCGGCAGACGGTCAACGAGTGGATGCGCCACACGTCCGACTTCGACGGTGTCATCGACTTCGACCTGCTGACGCGCGACCCGCAACAGCCCGACCGCCTGCGGCCCGACTACTCCGACGACTGGCTCCACCTCAACCCCGCGGGCTACGAGGCCATGGGGCGTTATGCCGCCGGGTGCCTGTCAGGGCGCAACGACTAAGCGACGCTCCCCGCACGACCATCATACCAAACAACCGATAGGTGGGCACCATCCGTCCCCACCGCAGAAGACTGAAAACCATGGAACACAACGCATCATCCACCGCCTCACGCGGCTTCTATCGTCTCAACTGGCTGCAGCGCATCGGCTTCGGCTCTGGCGACCTGGCACAAAACCTCATCTACCAGACCATCTGCATGTACCTGCTGTTCTTCTACACCGACATCTACGGCCTGCGTCCGGGTGTGGCCGCCACGATGTTTCTCGTGGTGCGCCTGGTCGACGTGCTGTGGGACCCGCTCGTGGGAACCTACGTCGACAAGCACAACCCGCGCTGGGGCAAGTATCGCTCCTACCTCCTCCTGGCGGGACTGCCGCTGACGGTGCTGGCCATCCTCTGCTTCTGGAACGGCATGGAGGGACAGACCGACACGCTGAAGCTCATCTACGCCTATGTGACCTACGTCGGCCTGTCGATGTTCTACACGCTGGTCAACGTGCCCTATGGCGCCCTCAACTCCTCGCTGACGCGCGACACCGACGAGATCACCATCCTGACCTCCGTCCGCATGTTCATGGCCAACGTGGGCGGCCTGTGCGTGTCGGCCGGCGTGCCCATCCTCGTGGCGCTGCTCGCCGCGGCGCGTGAGCTGCCTACCGAGATGGCCCTCTTCATGGGCCTGGGCTCGCTGCCCTCGTTCATCTTCATGCCCCTGGTGCCGGCCATCAAGCGGCGGGTGGGCAAGAAAAACATGTTCTACATCTTCCTCACCGTGGCCATCGTCGGCATGGCCATGCTCTATGTCATCAGCCGCATGGGCCGTGTGGCCGACCACATCACGCTGGTCTACATCGCCCAGTTTGTCAAGTCGACGGGTGTCATCGTGGCCACGGGCTACATGTGGGCGCTCATCCCCGAGGTCATCTCCTACGCCGAGTACACCAGCGGCAAGCGCATCGCCGGCATTGTCAACGCCCTGACGGGCATCTTCTACAAGGCCGGCATGGCCCTGGGCGGCGTGGTGCCGGGCGCGGTGCTGGCCTTCACGGGCTATCGGGCGGCAGCCCGGCAGGAGAGCAGCGCGCTGCCCTCCGACAGCCACGCCTGGTTTGTGGCGATGCTCATCTACGCCCTCGTGGGCCTGGCGCTGCTCGTGTTCTGCTTCTCGCAGACCAAGGAGCGCGTGGTGATGGACGAGAAGGACACCAAGAACGTGAAGGTGAGCGACCTGTGGACGGAGTTCTTCCACAACCGTCCGCTGCGCGTGGTGGCCCTGTTCTTCATCACGGCCTTCGCCATGATGTCGGTGGGCAACGCCGCCGGCGCTTACTTCATGAACGGGCTGGAGCAGCAGGCGCCCCTCGCACAGGAGGGCATACGCTGGCTGGTCTGCGTCATACCGGCCATACTGCTCGTGCTGGCCATGTGGATCATCTCCAAGTATGAGCTCACCGACGAGGTGATCGACGACATCAACCGGCAGATAGAGGCCCGCCACACCGCTGACGAATCATAACCGAAGGGCATGGCGCCCTTGCGGGCACCGCGCCCCTAACCTGTAAAAACCACAAAAAGGCAGGCTCCACAAAAGCCTGCCGCAAAAGACTACAAAAACATGAAAAAGAACCTGATTACCCTGGCCCTCGCCCTGGCCAGCCTGTTGCCCGCCCAGGGCCAGACACTCAAGGAGGCCGCCGCCGGCCAGTTCCTGATCGGCGCCGCCGTCAACACCGACGTGGTGTGGGAGCGCGACGCTCCGGCAGCCGACATCGTGAAGCGCCACTTCAACTCCATCGTGGCCGAAAACTGCATGAAGGCGGAGAAGATACACCCTGAGGAGCACCGCTACGACTGGCGAGACGCCGACCGGACGGTGAAGTTCGGACAGGACAACGGCATGACCGTCATCGGACACACGCTCATCTGGCACTCGCAGTGCCCACCCTGGATGTTCCGCGACAGCCAGGGCAAGCGCGTCACACGCGAGGTGCTCATCGACCGCATGTACCACCACATCACCGACGTGGTGACGCGCTACAAGGGACGTGTCAAGGGATGGGACGTCATCAACGAGGCGCTCAACGACGACGGCTCGTACCGCAAGACGCCTTACCTCGACATCATCGGACCCGACTACTTTGTGCTGGCCTTCCAGTTTGCCCATGCCGCCGACCCCGACGCTGAGCTCTACTACAACGACTACTCGCTCGACAAGCCCGCGAAGCGCGAGGGTGTGGTGCGCCTGGTGAAGATGCTCAAGGACAAGGGCTGCCGCGTCGACGCCGTGGGCATGCAGAGCCACTGCGGGCTCGACTACCCCGACCTCACCGACTATGAGCAGTCCATCCAGGCGTTCATCGCCGCCGGCGTGAACGTGCAGTTCACCGAGCTCGACATCAACGTGCTGCCCAACCCCAAGGGATTCGGCGGAGCGGCCATCGAGCAGAACAGCGCCTACCGCGAGCAGATAGACCCCTACCGCAAGGCTCTGCCCAAGAAGGTGGAGCGGCAGCTCACCAGTCGCTACCTCGACCTCTTCAGGCTCTACAGGAAATATGCCGACCACGTGAACCGCGTCACTCTCTGGGGTGTCTACGACAAGACTTCGTGGCTCAACGGCTGGCCCGTGCCCGGGCGCACCAACTATCCCCTCTTCTTCGACCGCGACTACAAGGCCAAGCCGGTGGTGAAAGAGGTGGTCAATCTGCTCACTGACAAACAAAAATAAAGACAGAGGATATAAGTAATGGTGAAAAAACAAGTTGCCCAATTATGTGACGATGAAAAAACAACTTACGAAACCTGCAAAATTGGGTAAGTTATTTTTTTACCATTACCAACCTCCCCAAAAAGAAAGGACTGTAACCATGAAAACAAGATACCTCTTTCCTGAGGACTACATGGCCGACCCGTCGGCCAATGTCTTCGGCGGCAAATTGTATGTGTACCCCTCACACGACCGCGACAGCGGTGCGGCGTTCGACGACGACGGCGGCCACTTCCAGATGCGCGACTACCATGTGCTGCGCCTGGAGGGCGACCCCATGACGGCGCCCGTGACCGACTGCGGCAAGATACTCGATGTCGACGAGGTGCCGTGGGCCGAAAAGCAGATGTGGGACAATGATGTGGTGGAGATCAACGGGCGCTACCACCTCATCTTCTCGGCCAAGGACTACAACGGCGTCTTCCACCTCGGCGTGGCCGTGGCCGACCGTCCGGAGGGACCCTTCACACCACAGCCCGACCCCATACGCGGGTCGTACAGCATCGACCCGTGCGTCTTCAAGGACGATGACGGACAGGTCTACTGCTACTTCGGAGGCATCTGGGGCGGACAACTGCAATGGTACTGCAACAACAAGGCTCTGAAAGACGAGCACCTGCCGCAGGGCAAGGAGGCTCCGCTGCCGTCGCGCGTGGCACGCATGACCGACGACGGACTGCAGTTTGCCGAGGCGCCACGGCCCGTAATCATCGTCGACAGGGAGGGCCGGCCCCTGCCCGCCGACGATCCTCACCGCTTCTTCGAGGCCAGCTGGATGCACAAGTACCGGGGACGCTACTACTTCAGCTACTCCACGGGCGACTCGCACCTGCTCTGCTATGGCGTGGCCGACAATCCCTACGGGCCGTTCACCTACCGGGGCGAGCTGCTGCAGCCTGTCGTGGGATGGACCACCCACCACAGCATCGTGGAGTATCAGGGCCGCTGGTATCTCTTCCACCACGACTGCGTGCCGTCGGAGGGCACCACGTGGCTGCGCAGCCTCAAGGTGGCGCCGCTCACCTACGACGCCGACGGTGACATGCACGTGTGATACCTGACGACCGACCTAACGACAGCGGCGCCCCCGGAGATGGTTCCGGGGGCGCCGCTGTCGCATCTGCCGAGAGGTCAGCCGATGAGGTTGAGGAAGAGGGTGATGATGCCCGTGTTGATGAGGTCCACAAACATGGCGCCGATGATGGGCACGATGAGGAAGGGCTTCACCGAGTAGTGATACTTGTAGCACACGGCACTCATGTTGGCCATGGCGTTGGGCGTGGCGCCCAGGCCGAAGCCACAGAAGCCTGCCACGAGCACGGCCGCGTCGTAGTCGCGCCCCAGGAGCGGGAACGCCAGGAAGTAGGTGAACACGGCCATGACCGCCACCTGGGCCACGAGGATGAGGATGAGCGGCAGGGCCAGCGACTGCAGTTCCCACAGCTTGAGCGAGATCATGGCCATGCCCAGGAACACCGACAGGCTGATGTTGCCCACGCTGACGATCTTCTCCATCTCCAGGCTCTTGCGCCAGCGCGTGTGCTCCATGACGTTGCGCACGATGGCGGCGGTGACGAGCGCACCGAAGTAGGTGGGAAAGGTGATGCCGGTGCGTTGCAGCAGATGGCTGGCCACGGTGCCCAGGGCCATGACGATGAGCAGGGCGTAGGTGGCCGAGGCGTACTGCTGGAACTCGTGCTCGTTGGAGCTCAGGTGCTGGGCCTGGCCGGCGGGCAACGACTCTTCGCTCTCAAAGCCGGCCATGCCGGGATCGAGCGTGTAGTTCTTGGGCTCCATGTGCTCCGTCGTGAGCTTCTTGCGGATGAGGCGCTCGGCGATGGGACCGCCGATCATCGAACCGGCTATCAGGCCGAAGGTGGCGGCAGCCAGCGACACCGTGGCAGCGCCCTGCAGGCCCATGTGCTCCAGCACGCCGCTGAAGCCGCCTGCCGTGCCGTGGCCGCCCGCCATCGAGATGGAGCCGGCGGCCATGCCCACAAGGGGATTGACACCCAGCGCACGGGTGATACCCAGTGGCAACAGGTCTTGCACGGTAATGATGGCCACCAGGAGGATGAGCATCGTGACGAGCGTCTTGCCGCCCTGCCGCAGCACCTTGAGATTGGACTGGAACCCGACGGAGGTGAAGAAGGCAAGCATGAACACGTCTTTCAGTGTGCCGTCGAAGGTGATCTCGACGTGGGCGATGACATAGATGAGGAGGGTCGCGACGGAAAACAAAATGCCGCCGGAGACGGGTGAAGGGATGCAGAACTTTTGCAGCCAACTGACCTTGCGGGTCAATATCATGCCCACTACCAGGGCGAGGGCGCCGATACCAGCCGACTGCAGCATATCCAGTGTGATGTTTTGTGTCATATAAAGAGCGCTTGGTTGTTACAAAGTAGGTGCAAAATTACAACTTTTCTTTCAAAACACCATGGTCTTCGCCCGTTTTCTTACCATTTGTTCTTTTTTGGCGCAGCATTGTTGGACTTGGCAGGACAGGGGCATCAGCGGTACTGTGAACAATTCTTCGGCTTCACGGTCGGCTTGTCGCTTGCACCAGCAGGCGGGCCTCGTCCGCTCACCACAGCGATGGTGTGGCGACAGAGGGGATAGAAGAAAAGTGGGAATGTCATGTTTTTTGGTGCAAAAGTTTGTCACGGAGAGCGCGTGAAATAGAACGCGAAAATCGCCTTTTTTGTCCATCGCGCCGCGATTTGCATGGGGTAATTTTGCGATAAAGGGTATATTGTGTTGCGATATACCCTTTATCGCAATGCGATAAAGCGTTAATCGCGTCATGATAAAGGGTATATCGCAACACGATAAAGGGTATTCTTTGATGAAAAGTATTTACTTTTCGAGCCTAATAAAATCCGAAATTTCATAAACGTCTAATTATCAACCGATTACGAAAAGTGCCGTATTTTCGCGTATTTCGGCCAAAATATTTTGAAGTTGAAAATAACGCCTGTTTTTTTATATACATTGTCCGCTTTCTTCAAGTTGGTGACCGTTTCGGCAATCGGGATGGTAAACTGCAAAAACGGGACGATGACTATCCTATGCCGCATGCCGGGCTGAAAGCCCAGCGAGTACACAGCCCAGGGCAAGCGAAGCGGCGCCCTGGGTTAAAGCGACAATTGCAACCACGCCCTGAAGGGGCAAAAGTATTCATAACCAGCAAGTCGTGCGACTATACTTTTGCCCCTTTAGGGCGTTGGCTCACGCGCACTTCCTACCCAGGGCGCCGCTTCGCTTGCCCTGGGCTGTGTACTCGCTGGCCTTTCAGGCCGTGCAAATAGAGAAGCCTATCGCAAGCCGTGCATGCAGTAAAGCCGATTGCAGGCCGTGCAAATAGAGAAGTCAAGCGCAAGCCGTGCATGCAGTAAAGCCGATTGCAGGCCGTGCAAATAGAGAAGTCAAGCGCAAGCCGTGCAAGCAGTAAAGCCGATCGCAGGCCATGCAAATAGAGAAGTCAAGCGCAAGCCGTGCAAGCAGTAAAGCCGATCGCAGGCCATGCAAATAGAGAAGTCAAGCGCAAGCCATGCAAGCAGTAAAGCCAATCGCATGTCATGCAAGCGGCAGCGATTTTTCGAATGTAAACCGCTCACACAAGTCTATCCACGTCCACGGAGCATAAAAACACCGCGGCTTGCGTGTCATGCGGTTTAACCCATTTACACTCCTACTGCATGAGGGGTTTCATTCGGCTTATAGCTAAGGTGACGGGAAACCCTGGGGTTATTTCGGTTTACATTCAGGCCCAGCGCAAGAGCCACGTCACGAGTTGCGGTATTCGGCTGGCGTCATGCCAAACTTCCTGAAGAAGAGGCGGTGGAAGGTCTGGCGGACGGGCACGCCACACTCGTTGGCGATGGCCTCGATGGTATAGTTGGGCTTGTCCTTCAGCAGTCGGGCGGCGCGCTCCATGCGCAGGTCATTGATGTAGTTGTTGAACGACACGGAGGAGAAGCGGTTGAAGAGGGCGTTGAAGTCATTGAGCGACATGCCCATCGCGCTGGCCACATCAGCGCGCTCAAGCCTGGGCTGCACGAAGAGATTCTTGTCGACGATGAGCTTCTCTATCTTCATGAAGTTCTCATAGAGGAGCATCTCGTCCTCGGTCTCCTTTTTTGCCTCGTCGCTGTAAGGATCCATCTTGTCGAGCAGTTGCCGCTTGTAGAGCAGCAGTTCGCTGACGAGGGCTGACGAGGCACGGTTCTTCTCCTTGATTTTCCTGTACGACCAGAAGGCATAGATCATGAGCGCGATGCACACGGCGAGCAGCGCGCCCATCACCGCATTGGCCACGCGACTGATGGTCAGGCTCTTGTCTTGTCGTCCGATGTACTTGTTGAGCATCTTCTTGCCCAGTTGCTCGTTGATCCAGAGGGCGTTCTGGTCCTTGGCGCGCCTCTCGAGCGAGTCGTCGAGGGCGTAGGCGCGCAAGCCGTTCTCCAGCGCTTCCTTGTACTGTCCGAGCGCCTGCAAGGCGCGCGCCTTGTTGATGAGGATGGTGTGTGTGTAGCTGTAGTCGATGGTGTCTCTGCCACTTTGCAGCCACGCCTGCTCCTCGACCCTGAGCGCGGCCATGGCTTCGTTGTAGCGCTTGGTCAGCAAGAGATAGGGCACGGTGAAGGTGCCGCCCGACGGAGTGCCCGCCGCACGGGTGGACGTGAGCTTGTCAAACATGGTGCTCGCAGCAGCATGCTGGCCAGTCTCCTCATAGCCGATGGCGTAGAGCGAGAAGAAGGTGGCATTGAGCTCGTCGTTGGCGCTGTTGATGCCCTCGGGCAGGCCGTTGGCCTTCTTGAGCGCCGCCTCGTAGCTGGCGCGCAGGTCGAAGAGGTCGTCATACTGCTTCATGTCGAGCAGGCAGTTGGCTTTCAACGCATAGGCCGTCAGCAGGTCATAATAGGTATTCCAGGTGGGAGCGTGCGCGGCCTTGGTGTCAAGGATGTCAATGGCTCGGTCGAAACAGTTGACGGCCTGGCCCACGTTGCCGATGTCACTGTGGCACTGGCCCATGGTGGTCAGGATCTGCGCCACGAGTGTGCGGTTGTCGTGCCGGTAGGCCAGGTCGACGCCTTTCTCGGCATAGAGAAGGGCCTTGGCGTAATGGCCCAGCGAATAGTATTCGAGCGCAGCCATGTTGAGCAGGCTCTGCTGCAGGTCGGTGCGCTTGTCGTAGTCGGGATCGTTGAGTGCGGCCTCCAGGCTGGCGACGGCTTGGCGGTAGTCGCCCATGGAGTTGAAGTAGACCATGCTCCGCAGCGTGTGGATGTCAATCTGAGGCATGAGCGACTTGTCTTCGGCGGTCTGCAGGATGCTGAGCGCCTGCTTGGGCTGCGTCATGCTGATGCGCTTCACGTATTCGGCCGAAAACTGATTGGCCTTGCCCGTCTGCGCGGCCGACGGGGCTTGCGACTGGCGTGTGCAAGCCGTCAGGGCCAGCAGCATGGCCCAGCATAATAATAATGTCTTGTAGATTCCTGTCATATTCCCCCCCCCCGAGGGCTTTGATGAGTGAACAACTATGGGAGAGATGCCTGTCGGCGATGGCCTACAGGCACTTTCTCCCCTTTCGGCCACAAAGTTAAGACAAATTTAGGAAAAGCAAAGCTTCTTTCCCAACAAATTTGCGTGGCCGATGTTACATTTTCGTTGTCGCAATTTGTCGCAACTGTTTGCTTGAGAATGTTACATGTCCAAAATGCAGGCGCACTTGTCTGTGCAAGTCGCTGTGGCTTAAGGCTTTCACGCAACTTCATCAGCGAGTGGACGGCTTAGTTGCGGCCAGGGTGTTTCCTTGCGGCATGACAGGGAACAACACTTTCTTTGGGGGCAATGATACATGAGAGTACGCCTTATTTGCGACAATGTAACACGCCGATTGTTACAACGATGACGAAAAACATACAGGTTTCTGTCTTTTCAATTCTTAAATTTGCAACGCTTACGATGAGCAGCTGCCCGTCATGATTCGGGGGAGGGGACGCGGCATCGGAGGCATAACATGTATAACGTAACAAAGATTATGCTAATGAAAACAAAGAAGGAAAATTTGTTTGCTGCCCATCGTCTAAGCATTCTCTGCTGTTTGGCAACAGTCATCTTGCTGGCGATCAGCGGTGGCACAGCGGCGCAGACCGTGAGCATCGGCCCGAAGACGGGCAATGTGGTGTCGGCGGCCAGCTACAGCAGCGAGAGCCACCTCGACGGCTTTGGCGGCGTGTGGGTGCATAACCAGCTGCCCATGACGCTTGTCACATCCGACGAGAGCACACTGACCGATGCGGGCCTCATGGCCCAGCACGCCAACAATGTGGCCGTGGTTGACGGCCAATTGGTGTTTGCCTCGGGCGAAGCATCCGACGTTATCAACCACATATCCTTGTCGCTGCCCAAGGGTTACCGGTTCACCAGCTACAAGATGGTGATGGACTATGACACCCAAGGCTCGCAGGCCAGCACGTTCCGTGAGATGGACAGCGGGTTCTCTGACACGAAAGAGACCGTCACCGTATCGAGCAGCACCAAGGGAGCAGTGCTCCAGCGCACGTCGCTCTCGCCGAGCGACATGGGCAACATCCTCTATTTCCGCCAGGATCATTCGAAGGGAATGGCGCGGGTGAAGGTGACGTCGTTTGTCATCACCTTCGAGTGCACCGACAAGTTCAACGAGGTGCTCGCACCCGAAGCCACCAGCCTGAACAGTGCGGTGTCGTGCATCACCCTGCCTTTTGAGACTGAGCGCGTCGACTTGGGGAAGATCACCCAGCAGGAGGTCAACAATTACACCTCATATAAATACGACTACAACAACGTGAAGGACCTCCGCGCCAACTTCCTCTTCTACGACGAGAGTGGCATGGTGGGCGGTGCGGCCGTGGCGGGCACCACAGGCGACAAGACCATCTCGGCCATCGTCAAGGACGACGAGCGCAGCTATCTCGGCCTGAAGAACGGCACCTACTGGCTGGAGGTGCCCACCGACGCCCTCGAGCAGGATGGCAAGACGCGCATACCCGTAGGCTACCGCATCGTGGGAGCGCGCGTGGTATACAGCAACAGCAAGAGCACGGAGATCAAGCGGGGCGACGACATCTACATCACCGACGGCAAGGACCGGTACATGAACGCTGACCTGGAATTCACCAAGACGAAGGTGGTATGGAAGTACGATACGGACGGAAAGGTCCACACGACAAGCGGCAGCAAGACCGTCTATTTGCGCCATAAGGTGAACTTTTGGGGAGACACTTCTCTCTCTACAACCAACTCTCAAACCCAAGCCACTGCCTACGACACCGACGGGCAGAGCCTCTATTACGAAGGCTATGTCATCTCTTGCAGCGCCAAAGGCAAGGGCGTCTACAATGTGGATGGTGCCAACGCGGTAGCGATCTATGCCGGCATCACCTCATCAGACGTCTCATTCACCCTCAAGCTCTACGACAAGAAGGGCGAGGCCGTGGCTACTGAGGCTGTGGCCAACGCCGCATCGCCTGCAGGTGAGCTCACGCTGGAGAAGCTCAACAACGATGCCATCAAACTGCAGGTCGAGGGGCTCACCGGCGACCAACTGGCCTACGTGGCGCTGGAGGTGCAGCTCGAGGCTCTCAACCCCTACATCGACAAGATGGAAATATCGTGCACGCAGCCGTCGGGCGAGAAGAAACTGAAGAACCAGTATCTGGCCGACGACTTCACCATCGGCACCAACGGCAAGGTTGACTTCTCCGTGCCCACCAACTTCGGCACCACAGGACTGCGCTTCGCCTTCGAGGGACTGCACAACAAGAACGCCGACGAGACCTATCCCAACGGGTCGGAGGCGGGACACTCGCGCTACCACTTCGTGCGATCCGCCTACTATGACCTCATCGGCGAGAGCCTGCAGGATCACCGTGCCGACGCTGCCGGCCACGACTACCGCGACAAGGTGAGGGTCGACGTGGCGGGCAACAAGGCCTTCCGCAGCAACAACGCTGACCAGTTCAAAGCGGGCACATCGGGCAGCGGCACGTTCTACTACGAGGAGACGCGCTACACCGACGACGCCTACACAAGCCAGGGTGGACAGTGGAAAGACATGACCGTCAACAGCGGTGACGGATACGTGAAGCGCTACCTCATCGTCTGCGACGAGACGCGCTACAACATCGCACCCACCACCAAGCCGAGACATGCCTACTACGCCTACTACGCCACTGACCTGCGGCTCTCCACCGTCGACTACAAGCCGGTGCTGACCTACCGGAAGGTCTACAACAACGCGGTCACTCCGTCGGGACCCGATGACAACTACTACGTGGGTGCCACCGTGTCGCTGACCGACGCCGACGACAAACCGATGGCCGAGGGTGTGGGCTACGTCTACGCCAAGCAGGTGGTAGACCAGATCGCCGAGGACATCGAGGCGAAGAAGACCAACGCGCCCGTCGATGCCAAGCACATCCTCTACTTCGACGCCAGCCGCATCAACTCGCTGCTCTTCAGCGACACCGATGCCTCGTGGGGCAACCTCGTGGACCTGAAGAAGGTATTGGGGCTGAACGCTCTCATCTTCCTGCCCAAGGGTGTCACCGCCAGCGACGACAACGTGGCGACCAAGGCGGAGACGGGCGACGACTTCGTGGCCGAGAACGACATCGTGCTCACTGACCAGTATCCCTTCTTCTCACCCCACGACATACGCGTCAATGCGGCCAACGAGGTGAACTACACCCGCCGCGTCACGCCTGACAAGAACACCAAGAAGTGGGTCACCGTCATGTTGCCGTTCACCATCGCCGTCGACGGGAAGACGGGCACCTACGGCAACGAGGACGACCAGACGGCCTTCACGTTCTACCAGATGAACACCGACAACGCCTTCAGCCGCCCGAAGGGAAGCGACCTGACCTTCACAGACATCGACGGACACTTCTCGCCCTACACGGGACAGCGTGTCACGCAGCCCAACGAGGCTTACGTCGTGCGCATCGACGAGGCACCGGTATCCGAGAAAGACCCGGCACAGATGTTCGTCGTGCGGCAGAGCGGTGCCACCATCGTCAAGACGCCCGTCACGGCTGAGCAGCCTCTCATCACGTGCGGAACGTCCACCGGCACCGTCGACGGCTCGCAGATGACGCTCACCAACCAGGCCACATATGCCGGCGCGAGTGTCCCCGTCAAGCCCGGGATGTTCTACTTCAACAAGGACCGGTTTGTCTCTTCGCTCAACGTCACCGACCGTTTCCAGTCAATCTACGTGCTGCCGTTCCGCTCCTACTACGCCTGCGACAACACGGCCCCCAACAGCGTGCGCTACATCCACATCTCCACGGAGCCCAACAACGGCCCCACTGACATCAGCGGCCCCACTGACACCCATGCCGATGAGGGACTGACGCTCACAACGCAGGAGGGACGACTGTCGGTCAAGGCCAACCGAGACTTGCGCCTCAGCATACGCAACCTCAACGGGCAGACCCTCAGCGTGGCCTCGCTGCGCGAGGGTGAGACGCGCTCCGTGGCCCTGCCCAGCGGCATCTACGTGGTCAACGGTGTGAAGGTGGCCGTCAAGTGACACGCCTTCAAGCTAACAAACGATTGGTAAAACTCAAAACACGTGCACACCATGAAAAAGAAGAAAACATATGTGAGCCCCGTCACCGAACGGGTGGGTCTCAAGGCACAAGCCGCCCTACTCCACTCCTCACAAGGCCAGTGGGCCGACGCCAAGCCCGACAACCCCTATGGCGGTGGTGGCGGCAACATCTGGTCGGATGGCCTCTGGTCGGACGACGAGCCTGCGACAGACGGCGAGGACACCAACTGGGCGGGATACAAGAAGGACATGAGCCTTTGGTAATTCTGCATTTTATTATTACTTAGTCCGGCTTTTGGCTACCCATCCCCCATCTTGATTATTTAAAAGGGGCCAAAAGCAAAATAAGCCCTGCACGAAGCATTAAGCTGGCTTCGGCAGGGCTTTGTTTTTTAGCTCTTTCGGATTTTGGAGTGACGAGACCCTTGGTTCTTTTACGCTTCCATGCGTGAGCGGTTTATCACCAGGGAGGTGGGGGAGGCGGCGATAGCCGCCAGACTGCTGCTTGCTCACAAGGCCATGAGCTTGCTCGCAAGGCTAAGGACGCAAGCAGCATGAACCCGTCAGTACTTACCGCACCCCTGGGGTTTTACATCTGTTTACATGCAAACCGATGCAATGGCCTCATCACTCCATATTCCGGAAGAACCAAAAATGTTGGGTCTATGTTGATTCGTGTGGGTAAAATGTAGCTTAATTTCTCAAATAGTAT
>ERZ808240.932-NODE-932-length-37120-cov-4.430784_pt1 | contig 37120 bp, 26 predicted proteins | sample MGYA00521084_ERZ808240 | MGnify/ENA primary metagenome ERZ808240 (study PRJEB31516, sample SAMN03275571) | gut metagenome | biome: mammalia-associated habitat; material: feces | host: Papio cynocephalus | place: Kenya | collected 2012-08-06 ... | reverse complement strand
TTGCGGTTTGCGCATTGTGGGGCATTGCCGGCTCGGGGTACAGCATTGTGTACCAAGCCGAGATTATTGAGTTTGCGTCCGAGGGGGAGCAAACGGTTGCCATGGCTATTTTCTCCGGCATTTTCAACTTGGGAATTGGCACGGGCAGCTTTATCGGCGGCGGCGTGTGCACGTATGCGTCGGTTGCTAATGTGGGGTACGCCGGCGCGGCTATTGCCGCGATAGCGTTTGCCTATTGCGCTTTTGTGCTGGTCAAGCGGATGAAGATGCGTGGTGCGAAATAGGCGCGACCGCGGATGTTTGGCGGTATGATTGCGCGGTCCTGATTAATTTAGCAGAGTGCATTATATAATCTAGAACAAACGTTCTATCTTTGGTATACTGCGCCTATGGATACTTTGGCTACATATACGGAATTGGGTACCTCGGACAGCGTGCTGCGGCTGAATGCTGCGCAGTGGGAAGCGGTAAGCACCACAGAGGGCTATGTGCGTGTTATCGCGGGCGCCGGCACGGGCAAAACGCGTGCGCTCACCGAACGGTTCGCCTATTTGGTAAACGAGCTAGGCATACTGCCTGGCAATATCTTGTGCGTTACGTTTACCAATAAAGCGGCAAATGAAATGCGCAATCGCATTCGTCGCGTTACGGGTGACAACGACACCGGTTACATCAACACGTTCCACGGGTTCTGCGTTTCGGTGTTGCAAGAAGATTCCCATGCGGTGCAATACCCGAAAAGTTTTTTGGTGCTTGATAATGCCGATATCGATGCAATGCTGCAGATCATTTACGAAGAACGGGGGCTTACGCTCCGTGACATGACGTTTTCGGCGGCGCGTGACATGATAGAGATGCAAAAGCTCAAAGAGCGTCCGCGCTATTTTCTTGACATGCTTGCCATGCCCCTTTCCGATTTGCATCGAAAGTACCTTGAGGCAACTTCAGCTACCGATATCATTTTCTATGGGTATTTGTATCAAGAAAAGAAGTGCTTCGGGCTCGATTACAACGACCTTATTGTGTTCACGCTCTATATTTTCGAAACGCATGAAGACATCAAGCTGAAATGGCAGAAGCGTCTTGAGTACATCATGATCGACGAGTTCCAAGATATCGATGGCTTGCAATATCAGCTTATGGAGGTGCTGCAAGGCTTTCATAAGAACCTGTTCGTTGTGGGTGACCCCGATCAAACCATTTATACTTGGCGTGGCGCTGATGTGCGCTATCTGTTGGATTTCGACAAGCATTTTCCTGACGTGCATACGGTTTTTATGCTGGAAAACTACCGTTCGGTTCCTCAGGTGATCGCTGCCTCGAATGCGCTTATCGAGAAAAACCGCATGCGCATTCCCAAAAACCTTATACCAACAAGAAACGCCTATGGGCCTACGGTGTGGCATCATGCGGCATCGTCTGCGGAAGAAGCTGCATGGATTGCGCAAGGCGTGCAGGCGTTGCACGGCGAGGGCGTTGCATATAAAGACATTGCGGTGCTGTATCGCGCCCATTACGCATCAAGGGCGGTTGAAGAGGCGTTTTTGAAGGCTGAGATACCGCATGCAGTATATAGCGGTGTGCCCTTCTTCGGGCGCAAGGAAATCAAAGATGCGTTGAGCTATTTGCGCTTGATTGCGGTGCAGGATGATTTGGCGTTTCAGCGGGTGGCCAACGTTCCCAAAAGAAACCTCGGTCAGCGTCGTATGACCTTTCTAAAAGAGTACGCTAACGAGCATGGCTGCACGTTGTATCGAGCGCTTGAGCAAACGCTCGAAGATGACATATTCAAGCGCACGAAAGCCAAGCAATTGGTTGCTTTGGTACGGAATTTTCAAGACTTGATTGAAGGAAAACCCGTTTCGGAAGTGCTTGCCGCGGTTTTGAACGCAAGCGGGTATGAACAGATGCTGCGCACGGAGGGTAGCCAAGAGCGCTTGGACAACCTGGCGGAGTTAAAGCAGTCGGTTCACGAGTTTGAAACCACCTGCGGTGAAGAGGTGACGCTGGAGCATTACCTGAAGCACGTTGCCTTGCTTACTAATTCGGATGCGTTTGACAGCGCAACCGATGCGGTGCGCTTTATGACCATTCATGCTGCAAAGGGCTTGGAGTTCAAGCACGTGTTTGTGTGCTCGCTTTCCGAAGGTGTGCTGCCCTCGCGAAAAACGCGCACCGTTCAGGCCATGGAGGAAGAGCGTCGTCTTGCGTTTGTCGCGCTTACGCGTGCCGAAGATGGGCTGTACCTTACGGAAGCTGAGGGGTTCAACCACCAGGGCACGCCGCGGTATCCGTCTCGTTTTTTGTTGGATATCGGTTCAGATGCTCTGGAGTTTTCCAACAAGCCAACCGACCAGCAGTTTGAAGACGCTCGCAGCGCCTATGCTCTTACCGACAGATGGATAGCGGACATGGCGCAACAAGCCGCGCTTGCTGTTGGTGCACGCGTGCGCCATAAAGCATTCGGGGAGGGCGTTGTGCAAGCTATTGACGAGCAGAAGCGTGCATACGTTATCGCGTTCGACGGGCTTGATACGCCACGCACCATATCGTTCCGCGTGAAATTGGAATCGTTGTAGTTGAGGGCATATGAGCAAGCCAGAGGATTTTCAGCAATATAGCCAGAAGGCGGGGTTCACGGCAGGCGGAGCGTCTGGGCCTGCTGCAGCAGCTCATGCGGCCGAGGTGCTGCAGCAGGGTGGCGTGGTGGGCGATGCGGTTGCCTGCGCGGATGCCCCCAACGACGAGACGTTCGACCAGAAGCTTACGCGCATAAAGCGCGAGCTTGATGCGGTTCCCGCCCTTCCCGGTGTGTATTTATGGAAGGATAAAGCAGGCCAGGTCATTTACGTGGGCAAGGCAAAGCAACTTCGTGCGCGTATGCGCCAATATGTGAACTTTCAGGATGAGCGCGCGAAGATCCCGTTGCTTGTTGAGCAAATCAGCACGTTTGAATACATCGTGGTGGGAAATGAGCATGAGTCGCTTGTGCTTGAGAAAAACCTTATCAACCAGTATGCACCGTGGTTCAATGCGGATTTCAAGGACGATAAATCCTACCCGTTCATTGCGCTCACGAAAGGGGATGTGTTTCCTGCAATCAAGTACACGCGCGAAAAACATCGACCAGACACGCGATATTTTGGGCCGTATACCGATAGCCGCGCCGCACGTCGCATGGTGGACATAGCACGCCGTGTGGTGCCGTTGTGCGCGTCAAGCTGCGCTGATTGGCGCACGCTAAAACGCAAGTTGGAAAAAGACCCGCTTGCTTGCATGAAAACAGACGTGCGTCCTTGTTTTGACTCGCATGTGGGATTGGGTCCTGGTGCGTGCTGCGGGCGCATTACCCCGGAGGAGTACGCAACCCACGTAAAGCGCATCGAGCGGTTTTTGTCCGGGCGGCATCGTGAGTTCGTTGAGGAGCTTACTTCCGAGATGCAACAGGCTGCTGCAGAACTCGATTTCGAGCGTGCAGGCCGCATCAAGATGCGCATCGACACTATCAACAGCTTATGCGAAAAACAGCACGCGGTAAGCTCCAGGAACCTTAACGCCGACGTTATCGGTTTTTTCCGCGAGGAAACCATTGCCGGTGCGCATGTGCTTATGGTGCGTGAAGGGCGCATCATCAACAGCAATGAATTCGTGCTGAACCGCGGCTTAGACGTGCCCGATCAGGATTTGCTGCACATGTTCCTGCTGCGTTACTACGACACCACTACTTCTATTCCGCATGAAGTGGTGGTAAGAAGCATGCCTGAAGACGCAGAGGCTATGAGCGCGTGGCTGACGGAAAAGCTGGCAAGCCAGCATGGAGCGAAGGTTCGGTTTTCAGCACCTGAGCGCGGCGAAAAATCTGATTTGGTTGCCATGGCCGAGCAGAACGCGAAACACACGCTTATGCGATATAAGGTGCGCACGAATTACGAGGACAAGCGCATCAACGATGCGTTGTTGCAGTTGGAAAGCGCTTTGGCGCTCGATGCGCCCCCCATGCGCATCGAGTGCTTCGATATCTCAACGAACCATGGTACGTACACCGTTGCCTCAATGGTGGTGTTCACAAATGGGCGGCCCGACAAAAGCCAATATCGTCGGTTTAAGATCAAAGCGCAGCTTGACGAGGCGAACGACTTTTTGTCAATGCAGGAAGTTATGAGCCGCCGCTATTGCGCTGAGCGCATGGCCGATGAGCGCTTTGGTAAAAAACCCGACCTCATCATTTTGGATGGCGGCCTGCCGCAACTTAACGCCGTTATCGAGCAGTTCGATCGTATGGGCGTGCACGACATCGCTCTGTGCGGTTTGGCAAAGCGCGATGAAGAGCTGTTCGTCCCGTGGCAAGACACCGGCCCGGTGGTGTTGCCAAGCGGCAGCGCCAGCCTATATCTGGTGAAGCAGGTGCGCGACGAGGCACACCGTTTCGCCATCACCTTTCACCGTGAACTGCGTGGAAAGGGCATGACGGCAAGCATTTTAGACGAGGTTGCCGGTTTAGGACCCGTGCGCAAAAAGGCCTTGTTGAAGCACTTCAAAAGCTTCAAGAACCTAAAGGCTGCCAGTTTGCAGGACATTCTTGATGCCAAAGTGGTGCCAGCTGAAGTCGCCCGCGAATTGCACGCGGTGCTTCAGCAGTATAATAGCCAAGCGAAAAACGAAGTTGTGGTAGGCGGGGAAGGAGAAGCGTGATGGCCGATCAAACGGAAACAGCTGATGTGCTGAAAAACATGCCTGAACTGGTTATCGTAAGCGGTATGAGCGGTGCTGGTCGTACTGAGGCAATGCACGCGTTTGAGGATTTGGGATATTTTTGCGTGGATAACCTCCCCAGTGCACTTATTGGCAACCTGCTTAGCTTAACCGGAATGCCGGGGCAGCCGGACAATCATCGCCGAATTGCCGTGGTGTGCGATGCGCGCAGCGGTGGGTTCTTCAAAAGCCTTATGGAGGAGCTGGGCAAGCTCAAGGCTGCAGGCGTTGACTACCGCGTGCTGTTCCTTGACGCTGACGACGAAAAGCTTATCGCGCGGTATAAATCAAGCCGTCGTCGTCATCCGCTTTGCGCGGATGGCAGTTCGATTGCACAGGGTATCGCACGTGAACGCGAGATGCTGTACAACCTGCGTAAAAGCGCGCATCACGTTATCAACACCACCGATATGCTCCCGCAGCAGCTGCGCAGCACCATTCGTGCGCTGTTTGCGCCCGGTGAAGAACGCCAGGGGCTGCAGGTGACGGTGTATTCGTTCGGTTTCAAACATGGCGCTCCGGTAGACGCCGACCTTGTCATGGACGTGCGTTTCCTGCCTAACCCGTATTATGACCCCGAGCTGCGTCCGCTTACGGGGCTTGACAAACCCGTGCGCGATTTTGTGCTGTATCGCCCGGAAACCGAGGAATTCCAAAAGTGTTGGCGGGCGCTGCTTGATTGCGTTATGCCGGGTTATGTTGCGGAAGGCAAGCAACAGCTTGCTATTGCCGTTGGTTGCACCGGTGGACAGCATCGCAGCGTTGCGCTTGCGGAGTCAACAGGTGATTACTTGAAGCAAAAGGGGTACCGAGTAAGCGTGGCTCATCGCGATTTGAAGCTTGCCGAAGGTGCTGACGGCCAAATTATCGGTGCGTCCGGTGGCCGTTAAGAGGACGATATGGAACAGAGCAATTGCATGAATGACAGTGCTTTTCCGCATGATTCGTCGTTGACGGAGGCGTTTGCGCCGCTGTATGCGGCCGATCCCGTTGTGCCTCAAGCTGAACACTTGAAAGCAGTGGTCATCGGCGGCGGTACCGGTGCGCCGGTTTCCATACGCACGCTGCTTTCCATGGGCTTGGAAACGTCTGCAGTTGTTGCTATGGCCGACGATGGCGGCTCTACGGGTATTCTGCGCGAGGAGGCCAACGTTACCCCGCCCGGCGATATTCGCAAATGCATTTGCGCTATGGCGGCTGATCCGGAAGACCCGCTTACGCGTGCTTTCAAGTACCGTTTTCCGTTTGCGAATAACCACACGTTGGGCAACTTGATGCTGTCGGCGCTCGAAGAGGCCACGGGGGCATTCCCCGAGGCTGTTAGCATCTGCGAAAAGCTGCTCAACGCTCGCGGGCATGTGTACCCGTCAACGTTGAACCGCGTTTCGCTTGTGGCGCGTACGCGCGATGGGCGCTATATAGAAGGTCAAGCGGTGGCGTGCCATTCTCGCACGGCGCTTGCACATGTGCAGCTGCGCAGCGCCGGCAACATCGTGGCATACCCGCCCGCGCTCGAGGCCATTCGAAACGCCGACCTTATCGTGCTTGGTCCTGGCAGTCTGTTCACGTCCATCATCCCGAACTTGCTGGTACCTGGCGTTATCGATGCTATTCGGCAGTCGAGGGGGGCCACGTTGTTTGTGTGCTCGCTTGCCGATATGCAAGGAGAAACGTGGGGCCTTACGGCGCGAGAACACGTTGAAGCGCTTATGGAACATGGCATGCGCGGTCTTTTGGATTATGTGCTTATCCACAGTGCAGTTCCCGTTAAACCGGATGGCTCGGAGACGGGCGTTTTCCGTGCGGTTACGGGCGCAAATGCGGGGACAAGCCGTTTTGTGGTTGATGCAGACAATCAGCAGCGCGTGCGCCCGGTTCGCATTGACTATGCGGATATGCGCATGATTCAAAGCAAGGGCCCGGTTGTTATCACGCGTAACCTTGTTGACCCGGAACATCCTACTTGGCACGACCCGTTTGCGTTGCGCGAGGCATTCACGGGGGTGTTGCATCTATGTCGTTCACGGCGGAAGTAAAAGACGAGCTGGCGCGTGTGCCGGCTGTATGCAGCCACTGTGACAAGGCGGTGCTCGCTGCGCTTGTCCGCATTGAAGGCACGCTGTTCGTATCGGGCAAAAATCGCTATCGCGTGGAAATCGCCACGGATGCGCCCTCGGTTGCCCGCTTGGTGATCAAGCTGTTGCACGAGCTGTATCAACTGAAAACCAATTTGACGGTTCGCAGAAGCGTGTTGCATAAAACACCGAATTACCTTATCGAGGTTCCGGTACAGCAAAATCTTGCGCCGGCGCTTTTGGATATGGGCGTGCTTTCGCCCGAAGGTGGCTTGGAGCTAGGCATATCCGACCAGTTGGTTGCCAAAGATTGCTGTGCGGCGGCGTATGTGCGCGGTGCGTTTTTGGGCAGCGGTTTCGTGTCCGACCCGCGCGGCGACTTCCACTTCGAGATCATCGTCGAATCCGAAGAGCTGGCGGAAGGCTTAGTCGAGCTGCTGGGCCGCAAGAACATCAAGGCGCGCATCATGCAGCGAAGAAACTCCTTCATGGTGTACCTGAAAAGCGGCAGCGCCATTTTGGAGTTCTTGGCTTTGGTCGGAGCTCACCACAGCGCGCTTGCCATGGAAAATGCGCGCGTCATTAAAAGCGTGCGCAACGATGTGAACCGTCAAACAAACGCCGAGATAGCCAATCAGGCGAAAACATCGCGCGCGTCTATTGACCAAATTCGCGCCATTCGCCAAGTGGTGGAAGCGCACGGCATGGAAAACCTGCCGCCCGCGCTACAGGATTTCATCAAGCTGCGCGTGCGCTACCCTGACGCAACGCTTAAAGAGCTTGGCGAGTTGGCAACGCCGCCGTTGTCGAAGTCCGCGGTGTACCACCGCGTTCGGCGAATAGAACAGCTGGCGAAGGAGCTCGAGTAGTTGTCTGCGCTTTCTGAAAGCAATTGGAAGGTAGTCGCTACCGTCTACCTAATTCGCGCTTGTGTTGTTTGACTTTACGTTACACTGTGGGGTTGTACGGCCCATAACTTGAGTATCTGATGAGAAGGAGATACGCAATGGCAATCAAAGTAGGCATCAACGGTTTCGGTCGCATCGGACGTCTGGCGTTCCGCGCCATGGTCAAAGATCCTGCTATCCAGGTCGTGGCCGTGAACGATCTCGGCGACATCCCGACGATGGCTCACCTGCTGAAATACGACTCGGTGCATGGTCGCGCCTTTGACAAGGTCGAAGTCACCGACGATGGCTTCGTGGCTGACGGTTATCCTGTAAAGGTGCTGTGCGAGCGCGATCCCGAGAACTTGCCGTGGGGCGAGCTGGGCGTTGACGTTGTAGTCGAATCTACCGGCATCTTCAAGACCGGCGAGCTTGCTTCCAAGCATATCAAAGCTGGCGCCAAGAAGGTTGTTATCACCTGCCCGGCAAAGGGCGAGGACGTCACCATCGTCATGGGCGTCAACGATGGCGAATACGATAAAGAAAAGCACAATATCATCTCTAACGCTTCTTGCACCACGAACTGCCTGGCACCCGTTGCCAAGGTGTTGCTGGAGAAGTTCGGCATCAAACGCGGCTATATGAACACCATCCACTCCTACACGAACGACCAGAAGATCCTCGACCTTCCGCACAAGGACCTGCGTCGTGCACGTGCTGCGGCAATGTCCATGATTCCCACTACTACCGGTGCGGCTCGCGCGGTGTCGCTGGTGCTGCCTGAACTGGCTGGCAAGCTGGACGGTTTTGCCACGCGCGTTCCTACGCCCGATGGTTCCATGGTCGACTTGACCGTTGAGCTTGAGCGCGAGGTCACCATCGAGGAAATCAATGCCGCCATGAAAGAAGCCGCCGAAGGTGAGCTGGCGGGCATTCTGGAGTATACCGAGGATCCCATCGTGTCCATCGACATCGTGGGCGATGATCACTCTTCCATCTTCGATAGTAAGCTCACCATGGTTATGGGTGGCAAGTCGAACCTGGTGAAGGTTGTATCCTGGTACGATAACGAGTGGGGTTACTCCAACCGTGTAAAGGACCTGGTCAAAATCCTGCTTTAGTTGTTAGCTGAAAGGGCGGCCTTCGCGCCGCCCTTTTTTCGTTGAAAGGAGCCTTTGTGGCTGAAATCGCATCCGTTGATCAGCTTGATGCGCGCGGCAAGCGCGTGCTGGTTCGCGTTGACTTCAACGTTCCTGTTACCGATGGCGTCTGCACCGATGATACGCGTATTCGAGCGGCGCTCCCCACCATCGAAGAGCTTATGAACGCTGGCGCGCGCGTTATCTTGATGAGCCATCTTGGTCGACCGTCCGGCGAGGGATTTGAAGAGAAGTTCACGCTGCGTCCTGCCGCGCTTCGTCTGGCTGAATTGCTGGGCAAGCCGGTGTCGTTCGCGTCCGATACCGTTGGCCCCGATGCCAAGGCAAAGGTGGCGGCACTTGAAGACGGTCAGGTGCTTGTGCTGGAAAACTTGCGTTTCGACAAGCGCGAAAAGAAGAACGACCCTGCGTTTTGCGAAGAGCTGGCCGCGCTGGGAGATGCGTATGTCAACGACGCTTTCGGAACCGCGCACCGTGCGCATGCTTCCACGGCGGGCGTGTCGGCGTTGCTGCCGGCATATGCTGGCTATCTGATGCAGCGCGAGGTCAGCACGCTTACCGGCATGTTGGATAATCCCAAGCGCCCGTTCGTGGCTATTTTGGGCGGCTCGAAAGTGTCCGACAAAATCAAGGTCATTGACGCGCTTATGGACAAATGCGACACGCTTATCATCGGCGGTGGCATGTGCTTTACCTTCCTGCTGGCGCAAGGCAAGCAGGTGGGCACGTCTTTGAAGGAAGAGGACTGGGTTGAGCGTGCAGCTGCAATGCTCGATAAGGCCCAGCAACGTGGCGTGAAGCTGCTGCTTCCCGTTGACGTGGTGTGCGCCGACAAGTTCGCTGAAGACGCACGTACGGAAACGGTTTCCGTTGACAGCATCCCTGAGGATATGATGGGCTTGGATATCGGACCTGACACCGCAAAGCTGTACGCGCAGGCCATTTCAGAGGCGCAAACCGTATTCTGGAACGGCCCGATGGGTGTGTTCGAGATGGATGCTTTCGCGGCGGGCACCAAAGCGGTTGCTGAGGCGGTTGCGGCCAATGAGCAGGCCGACACTATCATCGGCGGCGGTGATTCTGTTGCTGCGGTGAATAAGTTCAACCTGGCGGACCGCATGACGTTCATTTCAACCGGCGGTGGTGCTAGCATGGAGCTTGTACAAGGCGAAACGCTTCCGGGCGTGGAGGCGCTGAGACGGTAACGACGAAAAGGGACGAACGTCCCTTTTCTTTTCCGAGGTAAGCAAGGGCGTGCGCAGAGCGCGTCCGTTGTCGCGAAAGGAGTGCGTTATGGCGCGCAAACCGCTCATGGCGGGCAACTGGAAGATGAACAACACCTATGGTGAGGCCGTGGTGCTGGCTCAGGAGATTTCCAATAACTACAACAAGGCGTGGGTGAACAAGGTTGACGTGCTCGTCTGTCCGCCGTTTATCGATTTGAAACCCGCGAAAACCGTGTTCGAGTTCGATCGCACACCGGTTGAAATCGGTGCACAGAACGTGTATTGGGAGCCTAAAGGTGCGTTTACAGGTGAGATTTCCATTCCTATGTTGAAGGAAGTTGGCTGCACGTGCTCTATTGTCGGCCACTCTGAGCGCCGTGGCTATTTCGGCGAAACGAACGAGGACGTCAACCGCAAGGTGAAAGCGCTGGTTGCTAACGTCATGTACGCTATCGTATGCGTGGGCGAGTCGCTTGCCGTGCGCGATGCCGGAACCACCGAAGAGTTCGTGTGCGCGCAGGTACGTGCGGCTTTTGCCGGCGTTGATGCGCAGCAGGCAGCAAAGTGCGTTGTGGCTTACGAGCCCATTTGGGCTATCGGCACTGGTCGTACGGCAACGCCTGAGCAAGCTCAGGCTGTTTGCGCCGCTATTCGCGCAACGCTTGCTGATATGTTCGGCGCAGCCGTTGCCGATGAGATGCGCGTGTTGTACGGCGGGTCTATGAATGTGGGTAACGTTGAGATGCTTGTCGTGCAGCCTGACATCGATGGCGGCCTTGTGGGCGGTGCCAGCTTGAAAGCCAAGGATTTTATCGAGCTCGTGAAGGCGTGCGTATAATGGCGCCGCACAACAACGCTTCGCTGACGCTGCCGGCCTGTCTTATCATCATGGACGGGCTGGGCTTGGCGGAGCCTGGTCCCGGCAACGCCGTTTCTTTGGCTCATACGCCAACGCTCGACAACTTGTTTGAGCAGTGCTCGTGGACAAAGCTTGAAGCGTCTGGTGAAGCGGTTGGCTTGCCGGCGGGGCAAATGGGCAATTCCGAAGTTGGCCACTTGAACATCGGTGCGGGGCGTGTGGTCCATCAGGAACTTTCGCGCATCAACATGGCGTGCCGCGATGGCTCGATTTGCGAAAACGATGTTATCAACAGCGCGCTTGAGGCGGCAAAAGCGCCTAGCGCGGCGTTACACGTAATGGGTCTCTTGTCTGATGGTGGCGTCCACTCAAACAACGAGCATCTCTATGCGCTTATCAAGCATGCGGTTGCAAGCGGCGTTTCCGATGTACGGGTGCATGCGTTCATGGACGGCCGTGACGTTCCGCCTGCAAGCGGCAAGGGCTACATGGAAGAGCTGGTTTCCTTCATTGCGGAAAACGGCTATGAAGGCATCGTGAAAGTCGCGAGCGTGTCTGGCCGATACTATGCCATGGACCGCGACAAGCGCTGGGACCGCGTGCAAAAGGCCTTTGAGGCTGTGGTGTGCGGTGCTCCTTTGTCGACATGTGCAGGCCCGGTCGCCGCAATGCAGGCTTCCTATGACCATGAGGTCACCGACGAGTTCGTGGTTCCCGTTGCGCTTGATGGCCGGGGGATGCGCGACGGCGATGCCGTGATTTTCTTCAATTTCCGCCCCGATCGCGCTCGCGAGCTTACACGGGCTATCGTTGATGAAGCATTTGACGGTTTCGATCGTGCTCGCCGCCCGCAGGTGAACTTTGTGTGCCTGACCGAGTACGACCCTGAAATTCCGGCACCGGTGGCGTTCCCGAAAACGTTCCCTGAGAATGTTTTGGCCGATGTTCTTTCTGCTGCCGGCTTGCGTCAGTACCACATTGCCGAAACGGAAAAATACGCGCACGTGACGTTCTTCTTGAACGGCGGTAGGGAAGAGCCCAAACAGGGTGAAGAACGCAGTTTGATTCCAAGCCCAAAGGTTGCAACGTATGATTTGCAGCCCGAGATGAGCGAGCCGGCTGTTGCGCAAACGCTTGCGTCGGCCATCGATGCGGACGAGGCTGACGTCTACATCGTGAACTTTGCCAACCCCGACATGGTGGGGCATACGGGCGTTATCCCCGCAGCTGTAGCTGCAGTTGAGGCCGTTGATTCCGGCATCGCTCAGGTGCTTGCAGCAATCAAGCGCAAAGGCGGCGTGGCGTTCATCACGGCAGATCACGGCAATTGCGACAAGATGATTGCCGATGACGGCACGCCTCACACGGCGCACACAACCGCGCAGGTTCCGTTTATTTTCGTGGACGGTGCTCATACGGGTCGGACCTTGTGCGGCGAAGAGGGAGCGTTGTGTGATATTGCGCCTTCGCTTCTTGATGTGATTGGCCTGCACGCGCCGGTGGAAATGACGGGACGCAGCTTGCTTGCCTAGGCTCATATGTTCCATTCGTGCGCGCTTGCGAGGGTGCTTGCCCCTGCAGGCGCGCTTCAGTATAATTCAAGACTTGCATACGTAGTTTCGAGTGAAAGTGGCAACACGTGAGTCCTCTTTTGATCATCCTCATTGCCTTGCTGGTTATTTCCGGCTTGGGTCTAATCATCTTCATTTTGCTGCATTCCGGCAAGGGCACGGGCATTTCGGATATGATTGCTAGTTCCGTGTATTCCTCGCAAACGGGCACGAGCATTGTTGAGAAGAACCTTGATCGCATCACCATCATCTTTGCCGTGGTGTTTTTGCTGTCGCTTATTGCGCTCATGATCGTTTACCCGTCCGGTTCTATCGCCACGCGCTAAAATTTTTTGAAATTAGGGCTTGGCAAACCTAAAGGGTTCCGGTATATTAATCGTCGTTGCTTTTGACGCAACACTTTGTCGGAGTGGTGGAACGGCAGACACGCAAGCTTGAGGTGCTTGTGCCCACAACTCGGGTGTGCGGGTTCAAATCCCGCCTCCGACACCAGAATTTTTAAGCGACTCTTCGGAGTCGCTTTTTTGTTTCACCGAGAGTCGTATGTGATGTTGCGTGCGATTTGACCGTGCGATGTGCACTCATGCTGCGGCTTTTCTGTTTGTAAGCGCAAGGGAAGTGCTTATGATTGAAGCAGTTTTGCAGAATCGGTAGCTGGTGTAACTTGTGGAGCGTCCTATGCTGAACGTTTGAAGCTTCAAAGCAAGCATCGAACTGGTCAAACGATATGAATCCGCCGCGCGGCACCCAAAAAGTTCGAACTTTTTCAAAATTGGGGGTTGCCAAATAATCTGGTTCAGGTATTATATCTCCTTGCCGACGCGCCGAAAGCGCTGAAGCAAATCACTTCAAGTGGGCGTTTAGCTCAGGGGGAGAGCGCTTCCCTGACACGGAAGAGGTCACAAGTTCAAATCTTGTAACGCCCACCATGAGTGATGCGGACATGGCTCAGCTGGTAGAGCATCACCTTGCCAAGGTGAGGGTCGCGGGTTCGAATCCCGTTGTCCGCTCCATTGTCTTTGATGAGCTGGTCAAGTAATTGGCCAGCTCTTTATAAGACAAAGACGCCAGGATGGCGACGTGGCCAAGTGGTAAGGCAGAGGCCTGCAAAGCCTTCACCCCCGGTTCGAATCCGGGCGTCGCCTCCAAATTTGAAAGCTTCATATGCGGACATGGCTCAGCTGGTAGAGCATCACCTTGCCAAGGTGAGGGTCGCGGGTTCGAATCCCGTTGTCCGCTCCATTGAAAGTAGACGACCGGGTTAACAGCTCGGTCGTTTTTTTGTTTGCGACTTTGGGGGATTCGAACCGATGAGGTGGAATTCCGTTAAGAAAACGTGCCAGTGGCACGTTTTTAGGAATTCGCCCGACTGAGCTTGCGAAGGAGGGGTAGGCGTTCGCGAAGCGAACGCATGAATCCCGTTGTCCGCTCCATTGAAAGTAGACGACCGGGTTAACAGCTCGGTCGTTTTTATTGTCGGGATAATCTAGCTGGCAAGCTGTCCTTCTGCTTGTAGTTGCAAGAATTTTTGCAAATTAATGCTTGCATTCGCTATATCGTTTCGGTATCATACATTTTCGCAATGCGGACATGGCTCAGCTGGTAGAGCATCACCTTGCCAAGGTGAGGGTCGCGGGTTCGAATCCCGTTGTCCGCTCCATGTAAATGTAGCGACTAAGTTTTATGCTTAGTCGCTTTTTTAATATTCTAGAATGCAAACACCTGTTCGTGTGTTACGATGGTAAAAAATTGCACGAGAATGAAGGCTGGGTAAACATGGGCCAGAACTCTATTGTTATCAAAGGCGCTCGCGAACATAACTTGAAGAATGTCGACCTTGAGATTCCGCGCGATAAGTTGGTGGTCATCACCGGCCTTTCGGGTAGCGGAAAGTCAAGCTTAGCGTTTGACACTATGTATGCCGAAGGTCAGCGCCGATACGTTGAAAGCCTTTCTAGCTATGCTCGTATGTTCTTAGGCCAAATGAACAAGCCTGATCTTGATAGCATCGATGGCCTCTCGCCTGCGGTGTCTATCGATCAGAAAACAACGTCGCGCAACCCGCGTTCTACGGTGGGTACCACAACGGAGATTTACGATTACCTGCGTTTGCTGTATGCGCGTGTTGGCGTTCCTCATTGCCCGGAATGCGGTCGTGTAATCAAAAAACAAACTACCGATCAGGTTACCGACGATATTCTTGCACTTGATCCCGGCGCAAAAGCCATCATCATGGCGCCTGTCGTTGCCGGTCGTAAAGGCGAGTTCACTAAACTGTTTGAAGACTTGTCTCACGAAGGCTTCAGCCGTGTGCGCATCGACGGGGAAATCGTCCGTCTTGACGGTGAACCGCGTACGCTTAACAAGAAAATCAAGCACTTCATTGAGGTTGTTGTTGATCGCGTGCAATTGAAGGAGAGTGCAACAAGCCGTATTGCCGAGGCCGTGGAGCTTGCTACCAAGCTCGCCGAAGGACGTGTGCTCGTGCAGGTTTTGGGCCCGGATGGTAAACCTCAAGGCGAAGCGGGCGGTACCTCAAGCGGTGCAAAGGGCGGTCTTGGCGCGGGTGAGCATTTGTTCTCGCTTGCTTTGGCCTGCCCTGAGCACGGGCACTCCATGGATGAGCTTCAACCTCGAGATTTCAGCTTCAACGCCCCGTATGGTGCATGCCCCGATTGCTCCGGTCTTGGTAGCAGGGAAGAGGTTGATGCCAGCTTAGTGGTTCCCGACCCGTCTCTTACCTTGGCCGAAGGTGCCATTGCTCCGTTCAAAAGCGGGAATTACTACCCCCAGGTGTTGAGGGCTGTTGCACTGCATATGGGCTGCGACGAGAATACGCCCTGGGAGGATATGCCGAAGAACGTGCAGAATGCGCTTTTGCATGGCCTTGGCGAAGAGAAAGTTCGTGTTGATTACACTACAGTGGATGGACGCAACACGTACTGGTTCCTTGAGTGGGAAGGCGCGCTGGCGGCGGTCATGCGCAAGTACCAGGAAGCTCAAAGCGATTCGCAGCGCGAGAAGCTGCAGAGCTACTTTGCCGTGGTGCCTTGTCCTACCTGCGGCGGTAAACGCTTGAAGCCTGAAATCTTGGCGGTAACTGTAGGTGGTAAGTCTATCCACGAGGTTTGCGAGATGAGTGCCCTTGACTCCTACGAGTTCTTTAAGGGCCTTAGTTTCACGGGGCAACAAGGTGCCATCGCGAATCCCATCGTGAAAGAAATTGTTGCGCGTCTGAAGTTTTTGGTCGATGTTGGTCTGGACTATCTGACGCTTGAACGTGCCACTGCTACGCTTTCCGGCGGTGAGGCGCAGCGCATTCGCTTGGCAACGCAAATAGGTGCCGGACTTATGGGTGTGCTGTATATTTTGGACGAACCCTCTATCGGTTTGCATCAGCGCGATAACGAACGCCTTATTGCCACGCTTGAACATCTGCGTGATTTGGGTAATACCGTTATTGTCGTTGAGCATGACGAGGACACTATCAGGGCGGCGGACTATGTTGTAGACATGGGCCCAGGCGCAGGCGAGCGCGGCGGAGAGGTGGTAGCCTGCGGAACGCCTGAGCAGGTTGCCGCAACGCCCGGTTCCTTGACGGCAGATTACTTGTCGGGGCGTCGTGCAATTGTGGTGCCAGAAAAGCGCAGGCATCCGCGCAGGGGTTCGTTGAAGTTGACGGGCGCATGCGAGAACAACCTGAAAAACGTTACGCTGTCTGTGCCGTTTGGCACGTTCACGGTTATCACCGGCGTATCGGGCAGCGGTAAAAGCTCGCTTATCACCGATACGTTGGCGCCGGCGCTCGCAAACCGCGTGAATCATGCGCATCGCCGCACGGGCAGCTACCGGAAAATCACGGGCATCGACAAAATCGACAAGGTTATCAACATCGATCAAAGCCCCATCGGCCGCACGCCGCGCAGCAATCCGGCTACGTATATCGGGTTGTGGGACGACATCAGGGCGCTGTTCGCCAGCACGCAAGAAAGCAAAGCGCACGGGTATGGGCCTGGTCGCTTTAGCTTCAATGTAAGCGGCGGACGATGCGAGGCGTGCAAAGGCGATGGACAGATTAAGATTGAGATGCATTTTCTGCCCGACATCTACGTGCCGTGCGAAGTATGCGAGGGCAAGCGATACAACCGCGAAACCTTACAGGTGACGTATCGCGGTAAGAACATCTCTGAAGTGCTAGATATGACCGTTGAGGACGCGCTGGTGTTTTTCGAGAATATACCGGGTATCAAACGTAAGCTGCAAACGTTGTTTGACGTGGGGTTGGGCTATATCCGTTTGGGGCAGCCTGCCACTACACTTTCGGGTGGCGAGGCTCAGCGTGTAAAACTTGCCAGCGAGCTGCATCGCAGGCAAACGGGCAAGACCTTCTATATTTTAGACGAGCCTACAACAGGCTTGCACTTTGAAGACGTGCGGCAGTTGCTGGTAGTGCTGCAACGACTTGTGGATGCCGGCAACACGGTTTTGGTTATCGAGCACAACCTTGACGTTATTAAAAGCGCGGACCATATTATTGATTTGGGTCCGGAAGGCGGCGACCGCGGCGGCACTATCGTTGCGCAGGGGACGCCCGAAGAAGTAGCTACTGTGAAGGAGAGCTACACGGGTAGATTCCTTGCACGCATGTTGTAGAATAGCCGTCCGGTCAAACAACGCCCGCCTTTGCGCGGGCGTTGTTCATCGTTAGAGGGTTTGTTCGGATTACGTAAAGCGCCAGTCGGGCGCTTGAAAGGAAGAGCGGTGTCAAAACAAGTGGCATTGCAAGGACAGCATGTAACGCGTGGCGTGGTTTTTGCGCTGATAGGCGGCGTGTGCTGGGGTTTTTCCGGCACGTGCGCGCAACTGCTAATGAATCAGTTTGGTGCGCCTTCGGACTGGATTACGTGTGTTCGCATGCTGCTTTCTGCATTGTTTTTCCTGGGTGTTGCGGTTGTGAAAGACTGGCGCGCGCTTGCTGCCTTGTTCCGCGATGTGCGGTCTGTTGTTGGCATTGCCGTGTTTTCCATCTTCGGTATTGTACTTTGCCAGATGAGTTACCTTAACGTTATCCATTATACAAGCGCAGGTGTGGGTACCACGCTTGAGCAGCTTGGCCTGGTACTTATCATGTTGTGGACGTGCTTGAGGAAGCATCGTCTGCCGAAGGTGCGCGAGGTGCTTGGGCTGTTGCTTGCTTTGTTTGGATTGGTGCTTATTGCTACGCAAGGAGATATCGGCAGGCTTGCCGTTTCGCAAGAGGGCTTGTTTTGGGGCCTGATGTCTGCCGTTGCACTGGCGCTGTATACGCTTATGCCGGTAAAGGTGCTGGCTAAATGGGGCTCAATGTTGGTCACGGGTTTTGCCATGTTGTTCGGCGGCGTTGTGCTCACGCCAGTGGTTCAGCCGTGGAATGTGCCCATGGAGCTTTCTTTGGGTGCGATAGGCGCATTTGCGGCTATCGTCTTGGTTGGCACGTGCGCTGCCTATATGTTTTATCTGCAGGGCGTTAACGATTGTGGCCCGGTGAAGGCGGGCCTGCTGTGCGCCGCGGAACCGGTATCTGCCATGGTGCTTGCCATTGTGTGGCTGCATGAGCCGGCTTCGACTTGGGATATTGCCGGTTGCGTATGCATTCTTTTGATGATCGTGCTGGTTTCCGAGTTCAAGCCTCAAGATAAGGGTGCTGCGGAACCTGCGCCAGTTTCTGGTGTGGAGGCTCCGGCGTACGTGCAAGACCCGCCGGTGTTCGCCGGCCGTGCGTCGGTGCTTGGCTACTATAACAGCCGTCCTGCAACGATGGATGACTTCAAGCGCGTGCAAACGCTGCTTGACGAAGCACATGAAACGTATGCGGCGCTGGGAATAGACGAGGGCAAATACAAGAAGTACCCCTCTGCGCGCCGTTTGACGCATAGCATCAAGAACGGAACAACACATGTGGTGGAAAATGCGCTCGGCCAGTTGATAGCCGTTTATGCTGTTTCGTTTGCCCCCGATAAGAACTATGCGCGCGGCATACAAGGTGCGTGGCATACGGACACGGATGCAAACCCGCAGCCGTATGCTGAATTGCATTGGGTAGCGGTTGACCGCCCGGTGCGCAGGCGCGGTGTTGGCTCGTTCATCCTTGATCGTGCCGCCCATATCGCGCGTGAAGGTGGGCGTGCGAGCATTCGCGCCGACATCTACCCGGAAAACGAGCCTATGCGTTGGCTGCTGGAAAAACGTGGGTATAAGTTCTGCGGCACGCTGATGGTGCGCGATACGTTTGGCAGGGAGAAGCCGCGTTCTGCCTACGAGTTGGTGTTCCGAGGATAGGCGTTTCTCAACAATGCGGTCAACGCAGATGCTTGCTGCGGTTGCAAGCTGTTGACTACGGCAGTGTCGCTGCATTCGCTTGGTTGGTCTACTGCTAGTTTCTTGTGCGAGAGTGGGAGCAAGGATATGGGTTTAACGTTTCGTCGCGCCTCCGCTGAAGACCTTGATGGAATCTGGAACGTTTTGATGGACGGCAAAGCGGTGCTTGGGCGTATGGGAATCGACCAGTGGCAAGGCTCGTACCCTTCAAAGGCGGTTGTGCAATCCGACATCGCTGCTTGTCGTTCGTACGTCATTGAGGAAGATACCCGCATTCTGGCCACTGTCGTCGTGGGGCTTTCTGGCGAACCGATTTACGACAGCATCGAGGGCTCGTGGCTTACCTCGTCCACTAGCGACAACCCCCGTTATGCGGTGCTACATCGTGTGGCTTCGCTGAGTACGCAGGCCGGGCGCGGGCTTGGGCGCATGTTGCTTGCGTCGGGTGCGCAGGTAGCGCGTGATCACCGCTGCGAAAGCGTGCGCATTGAAACCCATCCCGACAACGAACCCATGTTGCAATTGATCGAGCGTTGCGGTTTCACGCGCTGCGGCATTGTACGCATCCGCCACGCCGAAGGCGGCAACCCAAATCGCGTTGCGTTCGAGATGCTGCTGTAAACGAGCTGGCTTTTTGGAAACTCTGCGGGCGTCTGCTGGCCGTTGTCCGGCTCGTGCGCCGTTTGCCTATACTGATACCTATGTCTACTAGTTCTCGTGAAAAACAAGCGTTGGGCGTGTTCATCGTCCTTGTCGTCCTCGGCTTCTGCGGGCTGTGCTGGTATCTGGTTGCCGGCCATTCCTGGAATGTTGCCGCATCTGCCATTGATGAGAAGGTTGGGCAGATGGAGGGCTATACCGCTATTGTGTATGCGGGAACCGTGTTGCCCGAAGCGGAACCTGCTGTCGCGTCATCCGTAAGCGGGTCGTCTTCAACCCAGTCTGCAAGCGATAACGCAAGCAGTGCATCGGCTTCAAGCAATCAGGTGCTCGACTCAGGCACCTCATCCTCAAAGAAAAAGAATGCTGCTTCGGATTCGGATAGTGCCGATACGCGCACTGATGCCGCATCCGGCTTAACTTCGGATGTCGATAGCATCGCTGCTCCTGTGACTTCTGACACGAGTAGCAGCGATACCGCCAAGGTGGGCAGCGGTGAGGCTTCGGCAACGGGAGAAGCGTCCGCCACGCGATCGAACGTTGCTGGCTCATCGTCTTCTCTGCCAGCCGAATCTGAGCAGCAGAGCGGCTCTTCTGCCACCATTTCTGCCGATGGCGTGGCAAGCGAGGTTTCGTCTGCGGACAATGACAACAGCTCTGAAATAACGGAATCGAGTACGGCTGAAGAAAATGCGTCCACGCCTTTCGATGCTGATAGCAGCGCTGTGGCACGTAGCGGGCTGACGTCAAAGAAAACCGACCCCGTGGCTCCTGGCGACGTTTGCGCGTTATATCAAGGCAAGGGTGCGCAGGTGCTGGTTCTTGATACGGCTCATCCTTCTATGTACGAAGACGGTGCCATTGTAAAACGCGGTCAGAAGCGCATCGGCGTGTTTTCCGTTGATGTGCCGCTTTCGGAAGATGCCGCGCAAGAGCGCATCGCGTATTTCAAAGATGCCAAAGTCGACATGATCGTGTGCATCAGCTCGGTGCGTTCATACGTGCGCAATGTGCAAGGCATCGACATCGTCATCACGCTGCAAGACGACGACGTTTCCACGATGGGCGCGAATTCCGGAGGAACGTTCTATGTGAATGCTCCTGAAATAGATTCGGTAGGTGCCATCCTTGTTTCCCCAAGCAATGTAGTGTCGGCTAAGGTGGTTGAAAGCCTGTAGATGCGCCCTGTGCGCAGCGCTCTGGCGTACTTATTTCGTTTCCGACGCATCGTATCGCGCCCATTACCAATTTAAGCCTTTTTTGCAACGCCCCTTGAAGCCAACCGCTTCAAGGGACGTAGCATTTGCGTATGCTTTCTCATATGGGAGCCATCGGTTGTGTTTGCTCCCCGAAACGGCCGAGATATACCCTCTGCACAATTCGAATCGTTTGACTATGTCTGCTGCATTTAATTGCAAGTAAATCGTTAGTAAATACCACATCTGTGGAGAAACGGTGGTCACCTATACCCCAATTTTGGGTTAATGTGGCGAAAAACTACCCACCCTAAAGGGGTTATTCTGCTCGAATGTTGCCGCGCAGCTACCATTTGCCGGAATGGTGTCAAAAACGTATCAAATGTTGACCTATAGTTTGAGGGAACTTCGCGCACGCACAGTGCGAAGTTCAACGCGCCGTGGCGAGCGCAATCTTATCGCGGCCTCCAGTCGATAAGAGGGCAGCTTTTTCTCGGTTTCGCGTTCGAAAAGACGAGTGCAAGACGAGTAGGAAAGGAGCTGAGGGGCATGAACCTGTCACGCAGGGGCTTTTTCAAAGCAACCGGTGCTGCGCTGGCAACCACGATGGCGTTCGAGCTCTCCTCGCAGACTCAGGCATTTGCCGAAGAGTCGAAGCAAGATTGGAAGTTGGTGAACACCGAAGAGTACACCAACATCTGCTGCTACTGCGCAGGCGGATGCGGTTCTTTGCTTTCGGTGCGCAACGGCGAGCTGATCAACCTTGAGGGCGACCCCGACCATCCCATCAACGAGGGCGGCCTGTGCCCGAAGGGCGCAACCATGTTCCAGCTGCGCAACGTGGTTGACCCTGAAACGCATGAGGTCATCAAAAACCCCAAGCGCGCCACGCGCCCGCTGGTGCGTCGTCCGGGCGCTTCGGACTGGGAGGACATTTCCTGGGACGATGCCATCAAGGAGATTGCGCGCAAGGTCAAAGACACGCGCGATGCCACGTTCGTTGAGAAAAACGAAAACGGCTTGACCGTCAACTACACGCCGGCAATTGCCAGCTTGGGCGGTTCGCAGGAAAACTCGGAGGAGGAATACCTGATTCTCAAGATGATGCGCTCGCTGGGCGTCATCGCTATTGACAATCAGGCTCGTGTTTGACACGGCCCCACGGTTGCCGGTCTGGCAGCTTCATTCGGTCGTGGATCTATGACGAGCCATTGGTGCGACTTCCAAAACACCGACGTTATCTTGAACTGCGGTTCTAACTCCGTTGAGAACCATCCCGTGTCCGCGCTGTGGCTTGAGAAAGCCCATGAGCAGGGCGCGAAGTGGATCGTTGTCGATCCGCGTTACACCCGTACTGCCGAGCAAGCCGACATCTGGTGCCCCATCCGCTCCGGCACCGACATTGCGTTCTATGGCGGCATGTACAACTACATCATCGAGAACCTTATTGAGCCGAACCTGGCCAAGTACCAGGCAACCGGCGATATGAGCGAGTACAACTTCGAGTACCTGCTCAACTACACCAACGCTTCTTACATCCTTGATCCTGATTACAAGTTCGACCCCGAAACGGGCCTGTTCAGCGGTTGGGACGAGAAGACCAAGACGTACAACGCGCACAGCTGGCACTATGAGACCGCCTCTACCGAGGATTGGGACACCAGCGAAACTGGCGCGTACTCCTGGGTTTCCAAGCCTGGCGTCCCTGAATTCACCACGCCGACGCTGACCAACCCGAAGAAGGACATGACGCTGCAAGACCCCATGTGCGTCTATCAGCAGTTCAAGAAGCATTATTCCCGCTACACGCTCGACACCGTTTCGGGCATCTGCGGCATGGACAAGGATGTCCTTGAACTCGTCTACAAAACCTATACCGCAACCGCTAAGCCCGGCAAGGCTGGCACGGTGCTGTACGCCCTGGGTCAGACGCAGCACACCTATGGCGCTCAGAACACCCGCGCCATGTGCGTCATGCAGCTGCTGCTTGGCAACATCGGCGTACCCGGCGGCGGCGTGAACGCGCTGCGCGGCGAGCCGAACGTGCAGGGCGCCACGGACATGGGCATGATGGTGAACGAGCATCCTGCTTACCTAAAGTGGGCAAACACCACCGACCGCTCCAGCCTGCGCAAGTGGCTCGAGTCCCAGACCTATTCCGACGGCTACTACACCAACAAGCCGAAGTTCATCGTCTCCTCCTTGAAGGAGTGGTTCGGCGAGAACGCAACCGTTGACAACGACTACGGCTACGACTGGTGGCCGAAGGTTCCGTCCGAGACGGGCGCCGTGGACTACACGCACATCTCCACCTTCGAGCTCATGCAGCAAGGCGTCATCAAGGGCTACTTCAACTGGGGCATGAACCCCTGTCATTCCGCCCCGAACGCCGGCAATGTGCGTCGTTCCATGGCCAACCTTGATTGGCTGGTTGTGGCCGACCAGGTTATCACCGAGTCTGCCAGCTTCTGGAAGGCCCCGGACATGAACCCGGCCGAGATCAACACCACGGTGTACTATCTGCCGTGCGCGCTTATCTATGAGAAGCCGGGCATCATCCTGAACTCCGGCCGCTGGATTCAGTACCGCTACCAGGCCGTGGAGCCGTGGGACCAGGCCAAGCCTGACTACGAGATGTGCGACCTTATCTGGACCGCTATCTGCGATCTGTACAAGAAGGAAGGCGGCGCCAACCCCGACCCGATCCTCAAGACGAAGTGGGATTACTACGTCGACGGCAAGATGGACCCGCGCCCTGTGGCTTGGGCCCTCAACGGCTACCGCGTGGCGGGCACCGAGTGCAACACGAACTCCGCCAACCCGAAGACCGATCTGCTCAAGGGCTACTCCGAACTGGGCGCCGACGGCTCCACCGCATGCGCGATGTGGATTTACTCCGGCATGTGGAACAACAACGCCGCGCCGCTTGACCCGGCCGAGCAGCCGCTGTGCCGCCGCAACACCGAGGACAAGTCTGGCATTGGCTTGAACTCCGAGTGGGCGTTTAGCTGGCCGAGCAACCGCCGCATTCTGTACAACCGCAACAGCTGCGATATGCAGGGCAAGCCGTGGAACGAGAACAAGAAGCTCATGGAATGGAACGGCACGAAGTGGGATCTGGTCGACCAGGCCGACTTCGTGGCTGCGAAGGCCGACGGCACGCCGGTTCCGCCGAACAACAAGACGTTCTTCATGCTGTGGGAGCAAAACGCCCGCTTGGAGAGCTACGGCATGGTCGACGGCCCGCTGCCTGAGCACTTCGAGCCGTTCGAGTCGCCGTGTGACACCAATCCGCTCAACGGCGCGTTCCAAAACCCCTGCGCATTCGGTACGCAGTATGCGTCCACCAAGCAGGGCTCCAAGGAGCAGTACCCCATCGTCGGTACCACCTACTCGGTCACCGAGCATTGGCAAACCGGTGGTCAGACGCGCTTGTGCCCGTCGCTCGTGGAAGCTATGCCATCTCAGTTCGTCGAGATGAGCGAAGAACTTGCTGCAGAAAAGGGCATCAAGAACGGCGACGAGGTGCGCGTGTATAACAACCGCGGCTCCGTTGTGGTCCCGGCGCTGGTGACGAAGCGTTTGCAACCCATGATGGTGAACGGCAAGCTGCAGCACCAGGTTGGCTTGACGCATCACTTCGGCTGGGCAGACCTGTACGGCACAGGTGATGTGGTCAACGACCTGACGCCTAACGTTGGCGACCCGAACTCGTTCACGCCTGAGTACAAGGCGTTCCTCGTTGACATCGAGAAGGCCTAAAGGAGGGATAGAACATGTCTGAAAAAGCGATTTACTTCGATTCCTCCAAGTGCACGGCCTGCAAAGGCTGCCAGGTTGCCTGCAAATGCTGGAACAACCTGCCAAGTCCCCTTGGCACCAACGAGACGAAATGGTCGGGCACGCACCAAAACCCCGCTGACATCAACGGCAACACGCGTTTGATCATCACGTTCAACGAGCTTGAGGGCGACAGCAAGATCAAGCCGGTGAAGTGGGCGTTTGGCCGTCGTGCGTGCCAGCACTGTACCGATGCGCCCTGCGCCTCTATCTGCCCAGGCGGCGCTCTTGAGCGCAACGAGGAAACTGGCTTTGTGGAAGTGCACCAGGACAAGTGCATCGGGTGCCAGTACTGCCACAGCGTCTGCCCGTACGACGTGCCGCGCTACGAGTCCAACGGCCTGCTTGACAAGACCGTCATCGACAAGTGCACGGGTTGTGCCGACCGCGTGGCGCACGGGATGGCCCCGGCTTGCGTGTCCACGTGCCAGCCTCAGGCCCTGCAGTTTGGCGATCGCGATAAGCTGATTGCCCAGGGCAAGGAAAAGGTTGAGTGGCTGCACGAGAACGGTTACCCCGATGCGTGCCTGTACGGCGAGCACGAGATGGGCGGCTTGCATGTGATTCAGGTGCTGAAGTACGGCGTGGAGGCTCATGGCCAGGTTGCTGATCCGCAGGTTCCCGCAACCGCGCAGCTGACGCAGATCATGAAGCCGGTTACCGGTGCGCTGACGGGCTTGACCGTTGTCGGCCTGGCAGCAATGTTTGGCCTGGCTGTTGGCTATAAGCGCGATAAGCTTGCGTACAACCCCGAGACCGAGGATACGGTTTCGGTGATTACGGGCGACGTCGTGCAGCATGGCGACCCGCAGGACGATAAGACGGTGGTTGAGCATATCACCGAGAATCTCCCGCTTGGGAAGAAGGGGGGCAAATAATGAGCCATACCGTTACCGTTTCCCCGGAAGCCCGCGCCAAAGATGATGCGTTTCTGAAGGATCGCGCCGCTTCTGGCAAAGAGAAGTATATTCGTCGTCATTCCAAGCAGGCTCGTATCACGCACGGCGTTACCGTTATCGCCTGCATTCTGCTGTGCATCTCCGGCCTGTTTGTGTTTGTGCCGCAGCTTGCTCAGGCAGTAGGCGCGAACACCGTGTTCGCTATCCGCATGTCGCATCGCGTGCTCGGCTTCATCTTTGTGCTGGTGCCCCTTATCAGCGCGATTTTGGCACCGAAGGGCGTGGCTCACATCTTCAAGAACCTGTTCCATTCCTGGGACAGCGACGACAAGAAGTGGATGGCCCTGTTCTTCCCGTACCTGTTCATGGCCAAATGGATTCACATGCCCGATCAGGGTGAAGTGAAGTCTGGTCAGCGCTTCGCCGACGGCATGCTGTGGCTTGCCGGCGCGCTCATGGGCGTGACGGGCCTTATTCTGGTCGCCGGGTCCACGATTGTTGATCTGGGCACGGGGTATGGCGTGGTGCTGTTCCTGCACGACTTGGGCTTCTTGCTCATTGCCGTGTTTGGCTTGGCCCATATCTTCTTGGGCGGCGGCATCTTCCAGCCCTACCGTGGCACGTACAAGTTGATGTTCGGCGACGGCCTGGTTTCCGAAGCTGATGCTTTGTACCACTGGGGTCACTGGGCTCGTGAGGAGATTGCCAGCGGCAAAAACGTGGTGGAGAAGGACGTTAAGTAGTTCTTCCTGCTGAAAACGAAGGTGGGCGGCTTTCGTCAAGCTGCCCACCTAATCGGTAGCCCGGGGCTTCGCAGACATTCCCGCGCGTAAGGCACAGGAGTGAGCACCGGGCTACCGTTTACGTATTGTATGCGCGTTGGCAAGCGGATGAGGCGGCATTTCGGTGCCTTCATCCTTTTGGCAACAGCTATATGCGTTGACGGCTTGCGCTGCAGCTTAACGGGTGAGTGGCGGATGCTTTGGGGCAGCGCTATTTGAACATGCACGATGACAGGAGCGAGGTTATCATGACGAATTTGCAACAGGCCGATGTGGCTATCGCTGCGTATGAGGCGAAGCTATCTGAATCGGAGATTGAACGCTTGCGTTTTTTCCGCACGTTGTGGGGCGTGCAGGACGAGCTGTGCCGCGAGCATGCCGATGCGGTGTCGTTTGAGGTCCCGTGTGCACATGACCTCAAGGCGCTTTCGGAAGCCGAGCGGCCTGTGCTTCGCGAGCATCCTGCAACCATCGATGAGGAGGCGCTGGTTGACGGTGCTTCCCGTCTTGCCGCGGCCATGGCGTTGTTCGATGGTTTTGACCAGGCTTCGCGCGATGCGCTTGCGCGCGTTCGCTGGGATCGTTTGGTTCACGCTTCCGACCTTGCACTTGCGGGGAGCAATCCTGCGGCGTATGTTGAGGCGTTCGTTGGCCTGCTTGAAGATGATGGGCTTGACGAAGCTGCTGCGCGTATGGGCGGCGCGGTTGTTTCCTTGGCGCTGAGAGCGTATTTGGAGCCGGTGGCTAATGCCGTGCAAGCTGCGCGCGTTGAGGGCAACGCCGATCAGCCGTATCCGGTGCATTGCCCGGTATGCGGCTGCGAGGCTTCCGTGGCACATGTTGGCACGGCTGGCACGAAATCTAAGGGCCGCGGTCGTGCGCTATGGTGTGCGCAGTGCGGCTGCGTGTGGGATTTCGAGCGCGTTCGCTGCGCGCGGTGCGGCACGCAGAATCAGGGGCACTTGCACTTCTTCAATGTTGAGGGCGACGACGATCACCGTATCGCAACGTGCGATGAGTGCGGCGGATACGTACGTACCGTGTACGAGGAGGATTCGCCTATGGCCGCGCTGTATCCGTTTAGCTACGAGGTTGAAGATGTGGTCATGGCGAAGCTTGATTTGATTGCGTATCGTCAACTTTCGGCGCAGCAAGCGCAAAAGTAGCAACTGCAGTACGCAAGTTGTAAAGGCCGGGCGGATGCTCGGCCTTTTTGCTGCTTACGTGTTGCTAAAGCTTTGAACAGGTAAAACGTATCATGTACCTATTTTGCATGACAGTGATTTTTCGCGTTTTAGTACAAAATCACGGGTTTGCACGATAGACGTTTGCGATGTTTGAAAGCATGATGGGCAGCGTTGAAACGAGCTAGCGGGTGCATGTGCGCTGGCGATAAAAGATGCTGGCGCGGACATGGTGAGGTTCGCCCGCGAACTCTTGAAGGAGGAGTTATACATGAAGTTTTTGGGCATGGGTGTTCCCGAGCTGCTTATTATCCTTGTGGTTGTTCTTTTGATTTTCGGTCCTAAGAACCTTCCCAAGCTTGGCAGCGCTATCGGCAAGTCGGTGAAGAGCTTGCGCGAGGGCATGACCTCTGATGAGGGCAAGCCTGAGATTGAGCTTGACGAGGATGAGGAAGAGGAAGTTGAGGAGAAGCCGAAGAAGAAGGCTGTGAAGGCTGCCAAGAAGGCTCCTGCCGAGAAGAAGGAAGCTTCCGAGGAATAGTTGGTTGCCAAGGGTTCGCCTGCGCCCTTCCGTTGAAAAGCAAGCAACAGCAAACCGCAAAACGCCCGCCTTTATTGCGGGCGTTTTGCGTTGTGGGGGGGGGCTATCTGGTGCGGGCGATATTGAACAACATGAAGTCTTAAGCGCTTCTTTGACATGCCGGCTTTACGGACGCGCCCCCAGAAATCGACTCATGTTGTGGGGACGGTTGCTCAGCGCAGGCTTGCCGGGCGCATGGCTGGTACACTGAAGCTATGACGAAAAACGAAACCTCGCATATTCCCGCCGCGCCCCGTCGCACAGATGCTCGCATGATACGCACGCTGCTTGGTTATGCCTGCAACCAGGCGTTTATGTTCGCGCTGTTTTACATGGGATGGAATAGCGCGCTTGAGCTGGGCGGCGTGACGTTTGAGCGCGTTGATTTGCTTATCACGTTGCTTGCGTGCGCCGTCATGCTTGTGGTGATGCGCGCCGTTACGCAGCGCGTTCGCGATGTTCTGCTCAATCGCAGCCTGGTGTGGTGCTATGCGGTGCTGCTTGCCATTGGCTCGTCGGTTTCCCTTCCCGCAGAATACGGGCTTGCTTCCATGGTGCTTGAAGGTTTGCTGGTTGGCATGCCGTTTGCGTGCATGCTTGCCGCCTGGGGCCGTGCATTGGCAACGCGTTCTCACGGGGAAAGCGCGCGTGGCGTGTTGCTGGCTACTGCGGTTGCCGCAGTGCTGGCGTTTTTGCTTTCTATCGCTTGCTCGTATAACCCGCTTGCGTTGGCACTTGCCGATTTGCTGCCGTTTGCCAGTGCCTGGGCTCTAAACGGCGTGGCTCCACTTTGCGATGAGGCAACATCATCTCGGAAGGCGGCCGGCAACGCCGCATCAAGCGCCGCGGCGCAGCCGAATCAGGGTTTGCTTTCGTTTGGCAATTTGCTTGCATCTAAGCAGCAGCGCATCGAAACGGCGCGTATTTCCCGCAAGGTTATGGGTGGTGCCGTGGTGTTTGGCGTGGCTGGCGGTTTGATGGAAACGTATGCCTCGGACCCGGGTATGATGGCAACGCCAACGTTTCCGGCGACGTTGCTGCTGCTTGCGCTGTTTTGCGCCGGCTCTCTGCAGGTGGTGGGCGCGCCTGTGCGGCAGGGAGAATCGGACGGGCAGGTAAGCGTGCTGTTGGTGGGCGTGTACCGTTTGGCGTTGCTGCTGATGATGGCGGGGTATTTGTTCATGCCCGTGTTAGAACCGTTCGGCGTGCCGGGCGATGCCATTGTGCTTGCGGGCTATTTGGGGCTTACCGCCGTGTTCGTTTCTCTGTTCATTTTAACGGCGAAGCTTACCGGCATGGACGCGGCGCTTTCGTTTTCGCGCGGTTTTGCGGCGTTGTATTTCGGTGAAGCGCTGGGGTTGGCTTTGGGCAATGCGCTTGAGGTTGCTTCACCCTCGGGGGAGATGCCATTTGCAGTTGCCTCGTGCGCGGGTCTTGCCACGTTGTTTGCGTACGTATTTTTGTTCACCGAAGGCGATTTCGTTGAGCTTTCACGTATTGCCAAGCAAGCCGATCGGTTCGAGGACGCGTGCCGGGCGCTTGCGAAGCGCTTTAAACTGTCGAAGCGCGAAAGCGAGATTTTGCCGTTGGCTTTGCGCGGCCGCACGGGCGAGCGCATCGCCTCGGAGCTGTTCATTGCTAAGAGCACGGTTGATACTCACTTGCGCCGCATTTACGGAAAGTGCGGCGTGCATAGCAGACAAGAGCTTATTGACCTGGGCGAACAACAAGCCCAGGTGCTGGTTTCCGGTAAGGAGTCGTAACATATACTATGATTGATGCATCTGTTGTTGAAGAGCTGCGCCGTATTGTGGGTGCAGATGGCGTGCGCGAAAGCGTCTCCATGAGCGAACTTACCACCTTCAAAATTGGCGGCCCGGCTGCTGCGGTGGTGGAGCCTTCTAGCGCCGAACAGGTTGCAAGTGTGCTTGCGGCTTGTCGCAAAGCTGGCGCCCCGGTGAAGCTGTTGGGGCTTGGCAGTGATCTTTTGGTCTCCGATGCGGGCGTGGATGCGGTTGTTGTGCGCTTAGCGGAGCGATTTTCGTCAGTTGAGGTGCGCGGTTCGCGGCTTGTTGCTGCAGCGGGCGCGTCTAACGAGCAGGTTGCGCAGGCCGCTTGCAACGCGGGGCTTGCGGGCTATGAGTTTGCCAGCGGTATTCCGGGCACCATCGGCGGTGCTGCCATCATGAACGCCGGCGCGTACGGTGGCGAGTTTCGAGACGTGTGCTGCGGCTTGACGTGCGCAACGCCCGAAGGCAACATCGTGAATGTGACGTCGTGGCAAGCGTGCTGGGGGTATCGTCACTCCATGATGAGCGACGCTGGCTGGACGGTGTTATCGGCAACGCTACAGCTTTCGCCCGATGCGTCAGCTTCTATTCGTGCGCGCATGGACGATCTGGCTGCCCGCAGGCGCGAGAAGCAGCCTTTGGAGATGCCGAGCGCGGGTAGCACGTTCAAACGCCCCACGGGATATTTTGCGGGTAAGCTCATTCAGGATGCGGGACTGCGCGGCTTTAGCGTTGGCGGTGCGCAGGTGTCCAAAAAGCACACGGGGTTTGTGGTGAACGCAGGCGGGGCCACTGCTGCCGATGTTCGGGCGCTTATTGCCGAGGTGCAACGTCGGGTGTTCGCCATGGAGGGCGTGCAGCTTGAGCCCGAGGTGCGCATGTGGGGCTTTGAGGGGCAGGAGTAAGCGGTGTTCAAAGTTAATCATGCTATTTTGCACGTGTTCGATTTCGTGTCGTGCGTTAACGTGTTTTCCGAAGACGAGCTTGATCTTACGAACAAAAACGTGAAGTCTTACGTTATGCGCATCGCGCGTCATACGCTTGGCGGCATGGACAATCGTCGCGGCGAGTTTTTCCCCGACAGCGGCTTTGCCGCGGAGCTTACGGCGTATTTTGCCGGTGAGCGCGATTTCGTCGACCTTTCCGTGCAGGTTGCGCAGTTTATGGCCGAAGAGCTAGGGCATATGGAAAACCCCACGTCGTGCGATGCGTTGGTGGTTGACTTCGAGGACCAGGAAAAATCTCCTGCCATGCCGGCGCTTCCTGACGATGCCACTGACGAAGAGATAGCTGCGGCTACGGAGGCTGCGCAAGCTGCGGCGTACCAGGCGCGCAGCGAGCGCTATTTCGGCTTGCTGTTGTTGGAAAGCAAGCCGGCATTTATGCACGAAGTTGGACGCGGAGAGGATGGCGGTACGCGTAATAACATCGAGCGGCATCATGCCATTTTGCCGAACCCCTCGCAGAAGATTGCCTCGTTTGCGCTGGTGAATGCGCGTACCATGGCGGTGCAGTTCGTGGACAAGCCGCGTGAGATTGCGGGGGAGGAGCGTTGGCTTATCCCCGACGGACTGTTGCAATGCTCAAACGAGGCTTCCAGCAAAGAGCTATTCGACACTACCATGGGTTTGGTTGAGGAGGTTGCCGATGAGTTTGGCGTGAACTCCGCCGTTGCCATGGGGCGTGCAAAGGCATACTTGGCGGAAAACGCCGACGACTCCGATGAGGTGCCGTTTGACGAGTTTGTCGACGAGGTGTTTGACGACGAAGCGCCGCGACGCAGGTTTGAGGAAGCGGCGGCCGACGAACAGCTGGGCGATCGGGTGCACATGGAACGTGACGTGGCAAAACGCGTGAGCCGTAACCATAAGATCGTCACCGATACTGGTATTGTGCTGACATTCCCGGCTGAATACAGCCACAACACCGAGCTTATCGAGTTCAAAAGCGCCCCGAACGGGCTTATTCAGATTGAGCTGAAGAACATCGGAAGCATCGAGAACCGGTAGCGTACGCGCGAGCGGGGGCGCTCGCGCGTACGCAAGTCACAAACTAACGCGATTTCTGGCAGAAAATGCGTTCGAAACATGCGTTAGTTTGTGACTTGTTCCCGCTACTCCAAGTAGGCGCCCGTTTGCCGGTTCCATAAGTTGGCGTATTCTCCGCCGCGCTTCACCAGCTCTGCATGCGGGCCGTCTTCCACTACCTTGCCGTGGTCGAGCACCACGATGCGGTCGAGGCTTGCAACCGTGGACAGGCGGTGCGCCACCACGATGCACGTGCGCCCCTTCATAAGCGTGGCAAGCGCGTCTTGCACAAGCGCCTCGCTTTCGGAATCCAACGCGCTAGTTGCCTCGTCGAGCACCAGCACGGGGCAGTTGGCTAGCAGCGCTCGGGCAATGGCTACGCGCTGGCGTTGTCCGCCTGAGAGTTTCACGCCGCGCTCGCCGGTGACGGTGTCAAAGCCTTGCGGCAGGTTTTCAATGAACTCAAGCGCGTTGGCAAGGCGTGCGGCTTCGCGGATTTGCTCCATGGTTGCATCGGGGCGGCCGTAGGAGATGTTCTCGGCGATGGTGCGGTGAAACAGCAGCGCCTCTTGCGGCACGTAGGCGATGGAGCGCCGCAGGCTTTGCTGCGTGCAGTCCGCCACGTTTTGCCCGTCAATGAGGATGCGTCCGTCCTGGATGTCGGACAAACGGAGCAGCAGCTTGGTGAGCGTGGTTTTGCCCGCACCGCTTAAACCCACCAAGCCAACACGTTGACCTGCGGGGATATGCAGGTTGAAATCTTCGAATACCGGCGTTTTCACATCGCCGTCCGTGTAGTAAAAGCCAATATCCTCAAAGTTGATGGTGCCGTTTTTCACCACCATTTCAGGTGCGTTGGGCTTGTCGGCCACCAAGCGCGGCTCGTCAAGCGTTTGCGTCATGCCACTTGCATCGCCGAACGCGCGGTTGAAGCGCTGCAGGCCGTTGTTGATGAAGTTGAACTGGTTGGTAACGGTGTAGGTGTAGGTGAACATCATCACGAGTGTGCCCGGGGTGATGCCGTACCATGCGTTGCCGCCGGCAATGAACACCGCCACCACGCTCATGATCACAACGGTGATGCATGCGGTGATGATGCCGCGCGTCAGGCTTGCCCACATACGCTTGCTGTCGCGCTCCACCACTTGGCGGTTGGCTTGGTCGAACAGCGCGCGCTCGTAATCTTCACGCCCCGAGGTTTTCACGGCCAAGATGTTCGCTACCGAATCGGAAAGCTCGCCGGACAGCTGGTTTTGCGCGCTGGCAGCTTTCTCGTTCAGCGACAAGATGCGCTTGTACATGTAATAGGAAACGGCGGCATACACCGTAAGCAGCACCATGAGGATGGCAACGTATACCGGTACGCGCGGCGCTAGGATGGCGCACGTGAAAATAACAGAGCAAATGACGGGCAGAAACGGGAACGTAATGGTTTCAAGCAGCTGCTGGTAGGCGTTCATGAACTTGCTGGTTTGGCTGACCAATGTGCCGCCGAAACGGTTCGAATGGAAGCTCATGGACTGGTTGCACAGCGCGTCGAAGCTCATGGTGGCCAGGTCGTACGCCGCGGCAATTTCCAGCTTGTACATGGTGTAATCCTGCAGCTTGCTTGCCGCTTGTCCTAACACATTGATGACGATAAGCGCCACAATATAGGGACCGTACACGGAAAACACCTGATCAGCGGCAACGCTGCCTTCGCCTACGCGGTCTACCACCAGGCTCATGACGTACGGATTGCCGTACGAAAGCAGCGCCACGAACAAAAACGTGGACGCCATCAGCGCGGCGAACAGCCCGAAGTGCTTACGCGTCACCTGCCAATAAGAGTGCAGGGTGCGGCGAGTGGTGGAAGGCGCGTGCGTGGTCATAGAACTCCTAGCGAGCGTTGTTCAGCAGCGGCGTGATAGGGCCGCTTGCCAAAATGGTGATGGTTCGGGTTGCGCGGCTGATGGTGGTGTACAAGCGATTTCGCGCCACCGTGTCGTTTGCGGGGAACAGGCCCGCTCCGGCATCGGGAATGATGACGTGGTCGAATTCCAGGCCTTTTGCTAGCGGCAACGTTAGCGCAAGCACGCCCGACTGCGGCAGGCGCTCGCCTTCGCCGATAACTTGCGGCATGTTTTCGCCTAGCAGCTTTTGCAGCCGCTTCAGCTCGTGCTTCCAGGGCACCACCACGGCGGTTAGGCCGTCGTTGCTGCGGGCCTTTTCGATGACGCGCGCAAGCTCGCGGTTGTACTCTTCGGTTGAGGTGCACGCGATAAGCGCCGGCGGCTCGTCGGCGCGCTGCACGGCGGAAATCTGCATGCGCTCGTTTTCGGGCAGCAGGCTGGCGAACAACGCGGTGATCTCGGGCGTTGAGCGGTAACTGGTAAGCAGCTGGCATTCGTCGATGGAGCCGCGCAAGCGGCGAAATACCTGGCGAATGTCGTTGTAGCTGGCTGTTTCGGGGCGAATGGCCTGATGAGGGTCGCCTAGCAGCATGAAGTGCGCGCGACGGAAGAAGCGCGCCATCACCGCTAGCTGGTCGGCCGTGTAGTCCTGCACCTCGTCGATCATCACGTAGCGCGCTTCGGGGTTGCCCATACCGGTAACCGCCATGTTCAGGTACAGCCAGGCGCTGGCAGGCAGGTTTTCCACGCCCAACAGACGCATGCCGATGCGGTCAAAACGCAGCCATTCGTCGCGCTCGATTGCCAGCACGGCACCCGAGAAGCGCTCTTGCAGGTAGGTGAGTGCGCAATCGCGGGCCTCTTGCTCGGTTTGCGGGTCGTACGGCGCGTTGAACAGGCGCACTTGCTCGTCAAGCGACAAGCACAGCAGTTCGTCTTGCACGGCCTCGGTGGCGGCCATCTGCTTAAGGCGCGCGTCAAGGCGGCGGAACAGCTCTTCGCGCACAAGCGTTACCAAGTGCGGCCCGGCGGGCACGTTGGGGTACTTTTGCATAAGCTGCATGATGGCTGCACCCGACACCAGGCGCACCCCGTAGAATTTGATGTCACGGAAATCGGCAAGCTCGAACGTGAGGTTTTCCACGGCATCGTCGATGCGCCACAGCAGTTCAAGCGGGCACTCCTCGTTGCGCGGGTTGCGACCTGCGGGCAAAAGACGTGCGCAGAACTCGCGATAAGTTATGGTTTCGGGATTGCGTTCTCCCAGGTCGGGCAATACGTTTTCGATGTACTTCGCAAACACGGGGTTTGGGCTGATGAGGAATACCTGGCGTGCATCAAGGGTGCCGCGGTTGCGGTAGAACAGGTAGGCGATGCGCTGCAGCAGCACGCTGGTTTTTCCGCTGCCCGCAATGCCCGCCACCAAAAGCGCCGGTACGTCTTTGTGGCGGATGATAAGGTTTTGCTCTTTTTGGATGGTTGCCGTAATGGCTTTCATGTGCTCGGAGCGCTGTGCGGAAAGCGATTTGAGCAGCAGCGAATCTTCGATGGCCACATCGGAATCGAAATACGCGTGAAGTTTGTTGCGCTCAAGGTCGAACTGGCGGCGCGTGAGCAGGTTCACGTGTATGGTGCGGCCGTTTGCCTCATAGGACGTGGCACCGTTTTCCTGGTTGTAATACACCTCAGCCACCGGGCTGCGCCAGTCAACCACCATGCGTCGGTAGTTATCATCGGCAACGCCGGCCAGGCCGATGTAAATGTCCTTTGCCGGTGCGCCGACGCGCACCTCCAGGCTGATTTTTGCGAAATAGGGCTGTTCAAGCAGCTTTGCTGCTGCGGCAAGCCGTTCGCTGTCGGCGTCTTGCTCAAGGTTATAGTCGCGGATGAGGTTGTTCAGCACGGCGTAGTCCACGTAGGTTTCCTGCGCTTCGCCGTCGCTTGCGAAGTTGTTCTTCACCTCTTCTTGCATGTCGTCTTTGTCTTGCGCGGCTTGCCAGCGACGACGCTCCATTTTTTCCGCCAAGGTTTTCGCCTTGGCCTCAAGCTTGGCATACGTGGTGCTAAGGTGCTCCTGCTCCTGCTGAAACACCGGGTCAGATGCTTGATCTTCCGCGGTTGCAATTACGGTATCCTGCGTATGCTCGGCCATGGGCTATCCCTTCGCTTAAAATTTCGGCATTCTATTGTAGCGAATACGAAAAGAGGCCGCTTGTGTGCAAGCGGCCTCTCCATAATTTGGTAACGCTGAAACGTTTTACGAGCGAGCGGAAACGGCGCGTCCAACGGTTTATTTGCGCAGCGAGTTCACGTTCATGCAGCGCATGGCGTTAAGTATTGCCAGGATAGCCACGCCCACGTCGGCAAACACCGCAAGCCACATGTTGGCGATGCCCACCGCGGCCAGCACCAGCACCACCAGCTTCACGCCTAAGGCGAACACGATGTTTTGCCACACGATGCCCATGGTGCGTCGTGCCAGGCGGATGGCGCGCGATATGTTGGAAGGCTTGTCGTCCATCAGCACCACGTCGGCTGCCTCGATGGCAGCGTCGGAACCCATAGCGCCCATGGCGATGCCCACGTCAGCGCGGGTGAGCACAGGGGCGTCGTTGATGCCATCGCCCACAAACGCCAGATTGGCGCCTGGGTGCTTTTCGGCAAGTAGGCGTTCTACCTGGGCAACTTTGTCGGCGGGCAGCAGCTGCGCGTGGAACTCGTCGATTCCCAGCTTTTCCGCCACGGCCTGCGCCACCTCGGCGCGGTCGCCGGTGAGCATAACCGTTTTGCGCACGCCGGCGGCATGCAGACTTTCGATGGTTTCAGCGGCATCGTCTTTCACTACGTCGGCGATAACGATGTGACCTGCGTATACGCCATCGATGGACACATGCAGGATGGTGCCCGTTAGCTCGCAGTCGTGGTAACTTGAGCCGTGCGCGTCCATGAGCTTGTTGTTGCCCACCAGCACCACGTGCTCGTCGATGGTGGCAACAACGCCGTGGCCTGCCTCTTCGCGTACTTCGCGAATGCGCTCTTGGTCGATGTCGCCCGTGTAGGCTTGTTGCACGGACACGGCGATGGGATGGTCGGAATACGATTCTGCGTACGCGGCGTAGCTGAGCAGGTAATCGGGGTCCACGTTTTCTTCGGTATGCACGGCAACCACGTTGAACGTACCGTTGGTAAGCGTGCCCGTTTTGTCGAACACGACGGTGTCAACTTTGGCAAGTGCCTCTAGGTAGTTGGAACCCTTCACCAAAACGCCCAGCTTGCTTGCGCCGCCGATGCCACCGAAGAAGGAAAGCGGCACGCTGATGACCAGGGCGCACGGGCAGCTTACAACCAAAAACGTTAGGCCGCGCAGCACCCAGTCGCTCCAT